>Ga0315544_1000146_pt1 | contig 71338 bp, 59 predicted proteins | sample SalMarSW160130MG_2_FD_202543 | JGI IMG/M metagenome (GOLD analysis project Ga0315544, IMG submission 202543) | Salt marsh sediment microbial communities from the Plum Island Ecosystem LTER, Massachusetts, United States - Salt Marsh Sediment SW1601-130 ...
CAACGGGAAAAGACGACCCGAACGAAGTGGTTGCCGATGAGGTTGCAGGCCAGGCCCTTGCTTTTTTTGCGATGCCGTTTTTGATTGATAACACCATCCCGCATCGGCAGCTTGTCACTATAGTTGCGTTAGGATATTTTCTTTTCCGGTTGTTTGACACGATTAAGCCCTGGCCGGCGTGCCGACTGGAAGATTTGCCTGCCGGCTGGGGAATACTGGCCGACGATTTGATGGCGGGCGTGTACGCGGGAATCGCCCTGACCGTTGTCAGTACATTCTGGATTCTTAAATAGAAATGGCAACAGAATACAACGCCGAAATAAGCAGGAAACTTCAGAAAGAGTACGAAGGCCTTGGCCTTGCCCGGCCGATGCGCGTCAGCAGATATGACGCCGGCTCGGAGCTGATTTACGATGTCACCGGCGTGGAAAAGCCCGATACCGCCCGTGTTTGCTTATTGGTGGAACGTTTCGTGGGCGGAGGTTTTGCGGGCCAGGTCTATAAAGTTAAAGTTATCGATATTCAAAACGCAACAGGCCCGATAGGCAGAATCGAGCAGGGCGGTGTATATGCGCTGAAAATTTTCGTTCCGCCTTCCGGTTTTGCGACCTTGTTTCGCAATACGCTTTACCGTATCGGCTTTCAGGCGCCTTTTCAGCTTCAGGTCAATCCCGCCGCGGCAAGAGCGGAAGCCCTCTGGCAAAAATTCATTCGTCGGGCGGCCGGTATCCGGTTTGGTGATGAGAGCACGGTTGTTGATGTCCACGCAACGCTTATCGATGAAAGAATCGGCAGTTGCGGCGAGCTAAGCGAGTGGGTCGAGGGGCGCACCTGGCGGCTGGAAGTGGATGACCGTATGGACCTGCTCAAGCTGTGGCGACGTGGCGGGGCGGTTGACACTCAAAAGCTCGGCTCGCCGGAGTATCGCGCTAAAAAGAAATTTATGGATGACTTTGTGGGATTGCTGCGCGACGTTGGAGCGCCCGAGCTTGCCAGACAATACGAATGGTGGACCTGCAAGAGTCAGCCCAACTGTCTGAAGCGCCGTGATGCCGAAGGCCGGTCCGCGGAGGGTCTTGTTGCCGTCGATTTCAAGCCCGGGCTTGTCCTTCTGCCTTTTTTGCCGATGAGTCCCGGCGACTTCGCTCTGATAGCCAGGGGAATCGGTCGCGGCTCCATAGTGCAGTTCGACCGCGGCGACGTGTCCAAACTCGAAGCGTTTACGCGGCAACACCGGGAGCAGTTTGCGGATATGCACGCTATGCTCGAAGAGCTAAAGGCCGTCGAGCAGGTATATCGCAACAGTGTCCCCGACGTAACCTGCAATGACCTTCGGCTGCTCTACGACAGGCGATTGTGGTCGACAATACTCGATAGCGCGGTGACGGGATGGGGTGTCCGCAATCTCATAGACGACCGCTGGGAGCGGAAGCTGCGTAAAAACGTCTTTTTGACGCTGCTGTTCTGCGTCCTCGGACTAATCCCTTTTTTGGGCAAATTCCTGCGCCGGCTTTGGGCGAGGGCCGATTGGCGCAACCACTATGCTTCGGTGTTGACAAGCTGGGATTACCTTTGCCGTGCCGTTCGCGGCAGGATTATGGAAAAAACCATTGGCTGGTACAGGGCAGGGCGTGTAAGCGCCCCGCAGGCGATGGCGATTGTTCGGCAGCCCCGGCGGTTCTTTTATCATTTGCCGTTGCTGCTTTTGGTCTTCCCCGGCCTGCACCGGTTCTTTGCCGATGCGGATTTCAGAAAAGAAAAGCTCGTCTTTATATTCGTAAGGCCTTTCCGTTTGTATTTCAACTCTTCGTTGCGTGAGCAATGGCTTCGAGATATGGTTGGCGAGGGGAAAAAGAAGCACATCCTGACGGATGATGACGCCGAGACGATTCTTTCTCAAATCAGCGAGCCATACGTCCAGCGATACCTCATCAGTCTTGTAGTGCATCTTTTTACTTTGCCCATCACGCAAATAGTATCAGTCACTATTGCCGCAATATATTACTACAAGACCGGCAGCACGCTTGGCGCCGGCGGTATATTGGTCCTGTTTCAGATTACGCCGATTTCCCCCGGCTCGATTGCAAGGGGACTTTATGCCGTTGGTATCGCCATTTACGACCGCAGCTTCAAAAATTACAATATCGCCGTTTTCCTTAGCTTCTTTAAATACATCGGCTATCTGGCCTTTCCGATTCAGATGACCTACCACTACCCCGCACTGGCGAGATTTATGGCAAGTCACTGGGCCACCGAAGCAGTGCATTTTGTCCCCGTTTTCGGCGAAAGGGGGGCGCTGCTGGAGCACTGGGTATTCGGGCTGTTCTACAACTGGCCTTTGACTATTCGTCGGCGGATGAGTCGGCGGGCCGAGATTAGAGCGTCACTTGCGCCAAGGTATTGGCACGCGGGCCCGTGGATTTTGGCGGGGGTTGTGATATTCGCTGTTGCCGACGTTATTTATTTCAACAATGCCGGGAAGCTGCCGGCTCTGACAAAAATCTGGTGGCTTGTTGCAGGTGTGCCATTGCTTTGTGGAGCCGGTGTAACGCTTGGCTGCGGCGGCGCGTCCCTATGGAAAAGAATCGTTGCCGCGACAATATCCGGCGCTATGGTGGGGATACTTGCTGTGGGTTTTGCGATTGTTTTAGGCCGGGGTGCTGAATCCGCCGGCTTAAAGCTGCTTGGCCGATGTGCTATGCAAACGTTCATTTTCGCCGTCCTGTCAACGCTTGGCGCTATTATAGCCGAGCTTCGGCTGCCGGACCCGGACCTGATTAGCAGGGCATAACAGGGATTTGAATGCCTGTTTGAGGCGGCTATCAGGATTGGTCGAAAAAATTTGGCAAAGCGAATACCTTAATGTATAATGCCGGGCGGAGCCGTTTTCGGGGTATTTATGTAGCTGTGTGGTTGCCCCGGTGGTGTGTGTGGTTATGGACTTAGAGGGTTTCTGCGATTATGGCCAACGCCTACAATTCCCTTTGTGACGATTTCTACCTGGACATGTTTGTAAATACCGAGTTGGACTTGTCCCTGCAGAGTGATACCGTCCTTGCGTTTTTTGAGCTGATTCAAAAGCGGTATCCTTCGATGGGTCGTTTTGCCCGCAGGGAGAATAACGAATACTGCCTGGAGGAGGACCGCCGCAGCGGCCAGTACCGATGGGTAACGCTCGAGACAGACCGCGTCGGCTCGGGAGTTGTCAACCCGTCGGATTTTGACGATGTTTACAGCCAGGACAAATACATACTCGATTTGATTCCGTATATGCTCGGTATAAGCCACCTCGACGTGGACTCTCTGGATGTTACTTACGCTATGGATTTTTACTGTGCCGGCGGTCACGACCAGGTAGTGGCAGAAGCCCTCGGTTCGGGCGCTTTCAATTGTCTGCTGGACGTCTCTACCGCCAGGGCGATTGATTTCTCGCCTTCTATAGTCGTTGCTCTGTCCGGAGACAATCGCACGCAGGCAAGAATAAGTCTAGAGTCGCGGACCAGTGTATATGACCCCGATAAAACGCCGCAAACTCTTGAGGAGGCGATAACACTGTCCTTTACCATTCGGCAGTATCCGTCGGGTGCGGGCAAATTCGACGTGCTGAAGTCTTTTGAGCATCAGTGCCGGCTGGCCGAAGAGCTTATGGCGGACAAAATCGTCCCGAATATTGTCCACCCGCTTATCAACGTTATCGCCCAGAAACGGCTGACTTAAAATACGAAAGGAGTTGTCTATGGCTCTGGTGGCGCCGATGAGCAAGTACAGAAGAAACACCTTTATACTGTGGATAGTTCTATGTCTCGGCTTTGCAGCTTATTGTGTCTACGATGGTTATTCCAGCGAGGAGTTTATAAAGAAACACACCGATGCCGACGGTAATCCGAACGCTACGCTCGTATTCAACCAAAAGGCCCCGTTTGTTCTTGTCCCCGTTGCGGGTCTTATGGGGCTTTATCTGGTGGTCATCAGCAGGAAAAAGATTGTAGCTGATGATAGCGCTCTTGTTATCGACGACAAGGTCAGCATCGCCTATGACTCCATAAAAAAAATCGACAGGACTCATTTTGATTCCAAGGGGCACTTTACTATCAGCTATGCGGGTCCTCAGGATAAGGAGATAGACCGTAAGCTCAGCGACAGAGACTACGATAACCTCGAACAGATACTTGACCACCTCGTAGCGAAAATGAGTTGAAATTCGCAGCGGGAATACTTAAGCTTTCCTTTTTGAGCCGCAATGGATTACGCTTATGAATTGTTGCGGTTAATCTCCGGGTTTGTTGAGGCGGCGCTTTGTGAACTAACGCCTTTATTCAAGGAGCAGGTGTGTGAACCGTTGTGTTGTGGGATTGCAGTGGGGCGACGAAGGCAAGGGCAAGATTGTAGATATACTTGCCGAGGACAGTGACATTGTCGTTCGCTACAACGGCGGTGCCAACGCCGGGCATACCGTTGTAGTTGGTAATGACAGTTTTGCTTTGCATCTTTTGCCCAGCGGCGCTATCAGGCCGGGGACTGCCTGCGTTATCGCCAATGCGGTTGTCGTCGACCCGGAAACGCTACTCGAAGAAATCGAAGAGCTTGACCGGAGGGGTATCGGTCTAAACGGCCGGCTCTTTATCAGCGAAAACGCGCATCTCGTGCTCGACTATCATAAAAAAGAAGACCGGCTTCGTGAAGAATCACTCGGAAAAAAGAAAATCGGCACGACCATCCGCGGCATCGGACCCTGCTGTGCCGACAAGGCGGGCAGAAGCTACGCCGTCCGTATGGGTGACCTCAGGGACCTTGCAGGACTCCAGGATAAACTTCGTACGGTTGTCGAATACAAAAACAGGATTTTCGCCGCCCTGTATAATGCGGAGCCGATGGATGCATCCGTGATATTCGAAAAGTGCAAATCCTACGCAGAGAAGCTGTTGCCATTTACGCTCGATACGACCGCTTATCTGCACGGTGCTCTGGCCGACGGAAAAGCCATCCTGTTTGAAGGCGCTCAGGGGACACTGCTGGATATCGACCATGGGACCTTTCCCTTTGTGACCAGCTCCAATGCCAGCTCGCTCGGTATGCCTTCAGGTTCAGGTGTGCCGGCTAAGATGGTTGATGAGTTTATCGGTGTTGCCAAGGCCTACACCACAAGAGTCGGCGCGGGGCCGTTCCCTACTGAGCTTGATAATGAAATTGGCCAGTTCATTCGTGACAAGGGCTATGAGTACGGCACCACAACCGGCCGGCCGCGCAGGTGTGGCTGGTTCGATGCCGTAGTTGTTGCATACTCCGTTGCAGTCGGTGGAATTGATTCAGTGGCCCTGCTGCATCTCGATACGCTCAGTGGTCTTGATGAATTGAAAATCTGCATCGGCTACGAAATAGACGGTGAGAAGACTGCGTTCTTTCCTGCCAACATAAGTAAGCTGGCAAAAGCCAAGTGCATTTACGAAACCCTTCCCGGCTGGAAAGAAGATATCACGCAGGCAGGCGACTTTGGCCGACTGCCAGTAAACGCGCAGAACTACGTCGCTCTTGTCGAGAAAAGTATTAAGGCGCCTGTTAAAATGATAGGTGTGGGGCCGAAACGAAGACAAACGATTTTCAGAAATGTTCATAGTCGGTAGTTCGGAGTTCGTAGTCAATGAACAATGAACAACGAACAACGAACAAAAGCCAAAAGGCCAAGCTCGCACAAACCGCCTCACGACTTGGCATAAAGCTCGAAGATATGCCGCGAAGCATCGCGATAATTATGGACGGCAACGGTCGATGGGCGAAACAAAGAAACCTGCCCAGGCACGAAGGCCATCGGCAGGGCGCCAAGACCGCCGAAAAAATCTCCCAGTGCTGCGTCGATTTCGGGATTGAGGCGCTGACACTGTATTCATTCAGTATGGAAAACTGGAAAAGACCGCCGGAAGAGGTTGCGGCGCTGATGAATCTCTACGCCGAATACCTTGACAAGATGCGTCCCAAACTTATGGAGGATAACGTCAAGCTTGTGCACCTCGGCCGGATTACGCCTTTACCAGATGCTGTCAGGACCGAGCTTGTAAAGACCATCGAAACGACGGCGGCCAATACGGGAATGGTCTTTGCACTTGCGCTCAACTACGGCGGAAGGGCGGAGATAATCGACGCAACGAGAGAAATAGCACGCCGGCACAAGGCGGGCGAGATTGAACTAAGTGACATTGATGAGGATTGTATAAGTCGGCACCTTTATACGGCGGGATTGCCGGACCCCGACCTTTTGGTCCGAACCGCAAACGAAATGAGGGTCAGCAACTTTCTGCTGTGGCAGATTTCTTACAGCGAATTCTACGTTACCCAAACACTTTGGCCTGATTTCGAGCCGGCCGATTTGGAAAAAGCCATATCGGCCTATGCAAAAAGAACCAGACGCTTCGGTGCCGTTATGAATTCACCGCCGAGCACGCAGGGTCCGCAGCGGGGGAAATAAAAAATTGCCTCTGTGTGCTCTGCGGTCTCCGCGGCAAAAAGACAAATTATGCTCAAACACCGACTGCTTTTCGGCACATTGATGACGACGGCATTCGTCGGGATTGTCCTGCTCGATGCCCGGCTCGATGGCTCGCTTACGGCTTCCAGGGCCGACGATAAAGACGTTCAGGGCACCCTGTTGGCCGTCCTTGTTGCATTGCTGATAATCCCGGGATTATTCGAGCTGTCTCGGCTCGCGGCTGCGAAGGGGGCGAAGATTTTGCTTCCCTGTTCCATACCAACGACCGTGATGTTGGCGACCTGCCCCTGGTGGTACGTATTTTTTCCCGAAGTTAACTTTGCGGTTCTTTTGGCCCTGGGCGTTATGTCTTGTTTTCTGTATCATCGCATTCGATACGGCATATCCGGGGTGCTTGCCAACTGCGGCGGCGCCTGTTTTTCGATACTATACTTAGGTTTATTGGGCGCATTTGTTCCGGCGGTCCGCATTGATTTCGGCCCGTGGCATCTGCTTATGTTAGTCTTCGTCGTAAAGTGTGCCGACATAGGGGCTTATACGGTGGGGCGCCTATTCGGCAAACACAAGTTTTCGCCGGTAATCAGCCCAGGCAAGACTTGGGAAGGTATGGTTGGTGCCATTGTCGCGGCCGTTGTGGTCGCGGTGGCCTTTGCCCTCTGCTTTGGTATAATGGCGTGGTGGCTTGGCGCGTTCTTCGGTGTCGCCTTTGCCTTTATAGGCCAGTTGGGTGATTTGGCCGAATCGATGATTAAGCGAGACGCCGAGACAAAGGATTCGTCGAATAACGTGCCCGGCTTCGGCGGCATCCTCGACGTTGTTGATTCGGTTTTGGTGGCGGCGCCGTTCGGATATTTGTTCTTTCAAGTGCTGGCAAGGTAGAGCAGGACATTGGAGCTTACCATACAATTGGATTCAGCCGACAGGCAGCTCGAGCTGTTCGGGCCTGCCGATAGTCATTTGCGCCTGCTGCGGGATTCGCTCGATGTAAGGATTACTGCACGCCGTAACAACATCCTGATTTCCGGCAAGGTAACAAACGTCAAAAAAGCCGCTGAAGTTCTGGAGAATATGCAAAAGTATCTTTCCAGACACGGCACTCTTACTGTTGACGACGTCGGCCGGCTGCTTGCCGGCGGTGTTTCTCCGGATGTGCCGCTGTCTGCCGAGGCCCTTAGTGTCTATTCACACAAGAAGCTCATTGAGCCATCCAGCAAAAGGCAGCTCCGCTACGTTGAGGCAATGCTCGCAAACGACCTGACGTTTTGCATCGGCCCGGCCGGAACCGGCAAAACCTATCTTGCAGTCGCGGTTGCCGTATCGATGCTGAAGAAAAAACAGATAAGGCGCATAATCCTTGCCAGACCCGCCGTCGAAGCGGGCGAAAAGCTCGGCTTCCTGCCCGGTGACATTGCAGCCAAAGTCAATCCTTATCTTCGTCCCCTTTTCGATGCTCTTGAAGATATGATGGATTTTGCCCAGATGAGAAAGTTTATGGAGCTGGATATTATCGAAATTATCCCTCTTGCTTTTATGCGTGGCAGGACCCTTAATGAATCGGTGGTAATCTGTGACGAGGCCCAGAATACCTCGCCTTTGCAGATGCTGATGGTTTTGACCCGTCTGGGACACGGCTCAAAGATGATTATCACCGGTGACATAACTCAGATAGACCTGCCTTCGGGCCAAAGAAGCGGAATGATAGAGGCAGTCGAGCGACTGCGTCGTATAAAGGGTATTGGCGTTGTAGAGCTGACCCGAAGCGATATTGTCCGGCATCGACTGGTCCAGAGTATTGTTCGCGCCTATCGCAACGACAGACCGGCGGTGTCAAAACGTAAATCGAAATCGCGGGTTGAGAAGTAGAATTCGCCAGACTGACTGTCACCCTTGCAGGGAGCATATATGGGGTTTTTTAGCAGGACAAGTTCGCGTCGAAGCCGAGTCCGTAAAGGCCCGCCGGGCAGGTACGTTGACCTGAGCCGGCTGGCCAATCCCGATGTTATCTACTCGGCGTTTATCTGGCTGCTGTTTGTCTGCATGTGTGTGGCTGTATTCGGATACGAGCTGCTCCGGGAAGGTCACTATGCCCAATTGACGGCATTGGCCGTAATCATTGTTCTGATTTGTCTCACGGCGGCGTTTCACATTTCTCAGTATCAGAAGCGCCTGCTGAAAAACCGAGCCAGGGCAATCGGGCTGGTTGCTCTTTTCGTTGGTTTGCTGGTTGCCGCAAAAACCGTGGTCCTTATGACCGCCCAGACATTCTGGGCTACCGGCGCAGCAGTGGCAGTGGCCTTGATTTTGGCCATCGCCTACGAGCGGCGTTTCGCTACTGTTATGAGTGTGTTTTACTGTGTGCTTGCCTATTTTGCGATGGGTAGTATGGCAAGCTTCAGCGTACTGCTTACTATGATTGCCGGCACACTGCCGTTTTGTTTCTTCCTCAAGGAAATACGTACGAGGATGAAGCTTCTTGAGGTAAGCGTAGTGTCTGCGGCGATGGTTTTTCTGACGTCGGCTGCGATGAAGCTGCTTTATGCCCCAGCTTCCACTGCCAGCATGCTCGAAGTTGCCGGGCCTAATGCCGCAATCACCCTTGTCGTAGGTGTGCTTATTCAGGGCCTTCTGCCCGTCCTCGAGAAAGTATTCAAGATAGCGACAAGTATGACCCTGCTCGATTACAGCGACGCCAATCAGCCGTTGTTGAAGCGCCTTGCTATGGAAGCGCCCGGTACTTACAGCCACAGCCTGCTTATCGGTTCTCTCGCAGAGGCGGCCGCAGAGGCAATCGGACGAAACGGCCTTTTATGCAGGGTCGGCGCTTATTACCATGACATCGGGAAAATCAGCAAGCCCGGCTACTTCGTCGAAAACCAGCTTGGCTCAGTGAGTTGGCACAAGGAGCTTTCGCCCGCAATGAGTCAGCTAATCATCGTCGGCCACGTCAAAGACGGTATCGAGCTGGCTAAAGAATACGGGCTGCCGGCGGTCCTGCGTCAGTTCATTGAAACACATCAGGGCACCACTCTCGTTGAATACTTTTACAATGAGGCGGTAAAGCAGCACGGGCAAAAAGACTCCCCGGATACCCCGCCTCCTTCCGAGAGGGAGTACCGTTATCCCGGCCCCAAGCCGCGGACAAAAGAGGCCGCCATTGTAATGCTCGCGGACTCGGTCGAGGGTGCAGTACGGTCTTTGTCCGAGCCGACCCCGACGAAAATAGAGGTGGTGGTGCATAATATGGCTATGAAACGGCTGCAGGACGGCCAGTTCGATGAATGTGAATTGTCCCTGCGGGAACTGAGCCAGATAGAGGCAAGCTTGTCAAAGTCTCTCGCAGCCCATTATCACGGACGCATCGCCTATCCGAAGCCGCCCGATGCACCTCCTGAGAAAAACAACAAAATAAATGCCTAAAAGAACATTCCCTATGCGTGGCATAGTTATTTCTTTCAAATGTGAGTTCAAAGGCGTGAGCTGCCCTGAGCAGGAGTTCAGCAAGCTTGTCCGGGCAGTCTGTAAACGTTTCAAGCTCACAAACGCGACTGTAGATATCGCAATAGTGGGCAATAGCGGGATTCGAAAACTAAACAGGCGGTTTCTGAACCGCGGGGCCGTTACTGATTGTCTGGCTTTTGACCTGTCCGAGCCGGAAAGCAGGAGCAGATTGCTCGTGCTGGCTGTCAACGGCGAAAGGGCAGTATCGGAAGCGGCTAAACGGGGCCATTCACCTCAGGCCGAAATGGCACTTTACGTTACTCACGGCTTGTTGCATAATCTGGGTCTGGATGACCGGCTGCCGAAAGAGGCACAAAAGATGCATCGCCTCGAAGATGAGATTCTCCGGCAACAGGGCTTCGGTCCGGTATATGATAAAGCGGCTCGGTCGCTGCGACAAAAGCCGCGTGCCAAGCGGAAATCTGCCGGCCGTGCGGGCTGAGGAGACACAAAGTGAGCCAGGTCGGCTGGATGATACTACTGGTTTGCGTCCTTTCGGGGGCGGCGCTGTTTTTCTCGGTCGGCGCAGCGTCGCTGCGGATGTTCTCGCACACGAAATTGCAGCAGGTATTAAGAGTAAAAGGCAGTTACGCCGATGCCGAGCTGCTCGCCGACAAAATTTCCCAAAATGCCGACAGGTTGATTATGGCCTGCTCGCTATATCGCCTTATCCTGAATATGTGCACTCTGTTGCTTCTCGTTGCCATTTTTGCATCGGGGCGCGAAGCCGGGCCTGTGCTTAGTGATTATGTCTTGAGTTTTCCTATTGCCGTTGTTGTGTTTTCGCTGTTTAGTCTTGCAGTCCCGAACGCCTGGGCCAAGTATGCCGCCGAAACTACCATTGGCAGGACCTATGGCGTTCTGTTTTTCTTTGCCGGCTTTGTCGGTCCCCTGTTGTATTTGTGGAACTCCATCGATAGTTTCGTCCGTCGCCTTGCCGGCGTCGCTGCTGTTACACCCGGCCGGCGGCTCGAAGAAAAACAGGATGAATTCCTTGATGAATTAATGCAGCACAGAAAGCACGGCGTAGTCGACGAAGAGCAGCAGGAGATGATTGAGGGCGTCCTCGAGCTGAGCGAGACTACTTCCGACAAAATAATGACCCCGCGCACCAGCGTTATTGGTATTGAGGCCGGCTCAGACCTCGATATGGTCGTTGGGATTATTACCGCCGCGGGACACACGCGCCTGCCGGTTTATGAGGGCAGCATTGACAATATAATCGGCTTTATCTACGCAAAGGACCTGCTGAAGGAAATCGGCAAATCCCCCGAACAATTCCGGCTGCGCGACAAACTGAGACCCGCGTATTTCGTCCCGACAACGAAACCGCTCAAACTTCTCCTCCACGAGTTCCAGAGCCGCAAACTGCACATAGCTGTTGTCCTTGATGAATATGGCGGCACCGCAGGCATTGTTACGCTGGAAGACATTCTCGAAGAGCTTGTCGGCGAAATAACCGATGAATATGAGAAATCCGTCCCCGGCCCCGTGCGCGAGATTACCGCGGATACAATCGAGGTTAATGCGAGAATGTATGTCAATGAGCTTAACGACAAATACGATATGGGCCTGCCTGAAAGCGAAGATTATGATACGGTGGGCGGCTTTGTCCTGTCGCACCTCGGCTACATCCCGCAGACCGGTACCGCCTTCGATTACGGAAAGCTTCATTTCACTATTATTTCCGCCGAACCCAGAAGAATAAACGGCATCAGAATATACAGGGTGCCCGTGCAAAATGTTGACAAAGGATAAAGCAGTCTGCATCCGCGTAATTGACTACTCCGAGACCTCGCAGGTGGTCACTTTCTTCACAAGGCAAACCGGCAAAGCCGCAATGATTGCCAGGGGCTCGAAGCGCCCGCGCCGCCCGTTCGGGGGGCCTGTCGAGATGTTCTCGTGCGGCAAAATCGTCTTTTCTGATTCGAGCCGTGAAAAGCTTGCCACACTCGTTGAATTCGAACCCTCCGGTGAAGTCGTAAACTTTTCAGTCCTTGCGGCGGATGGTTTTGTCCTGAATTGCTGTCTTCTCTCGGCCGAACTCGTAAATCTTCTCACCAAAGATTACGACCCGCATCCCGGCTTGTATGACGGGCTGCTTCAGTTTCTACGAGTTGCAACCCGCACCAAGGTTACCGATGCCGCGCGGGGCAAACTCGTAGCCGGGCTTACTGTTTTTCAGCTTACGCTGCTCAGGGAAATTGGTATCTGTCCGGTCCTGCAGCAATGTGTGAACTGCAAAAATTCTTTCAGCCCCCGATGGCCCGAGGTGTATTTCAGCAGCAGTGCAAACGGTCTTGTCTGCCGGGATTGCCAGGGGACATCCCCGGATAGAACCCGGCTCACCAAAAGGGCCGCACAAGGCCTCGCAAGTATCGAATCGCTTGCTTCAGCCGACGATCAGACTATCGGGCAGGTTGAGGAAATTCTGATGGGCTATATTACCGATACGCTGGGGCGACCACCCAAAATGGCAAAATACATACTTCAGTGGCAGGTAACTACTTAGGTGTAAAATGCAAAACTCTATCTCATCTTGACATTTTTATCTAATTTGCCATTCGTGCGATGGTTGTTGTTAGCCATCTTATAAAATCGGCATTAAAAAAAAGCCAGATTCCAAAGAAAAGAATCTGGCTTCGGAGGAGGGTGATGAAAAGCCAATAAGAACGTCTCCCTTTACTCCTCTACAATCCTATACTTTGCCTTAAATAAATAATCGCCACTGCGGCTGAAATTTCTTTAGTCAAATTTGTCTTGCAACAACACATTTATACGTTAACCACGTCAAGCAGGGGTTGCTAAAAATCAAGTGTTTTTTCGCTTTCCACCGTAAAAAGCCCTTAATTCGCCCAAAAGGCCAGTTATTTTACGCTTGCTAATCGTCCTTTGTTCTCTTATTTTTAACCAATTCGCTGTTACTTTTTGGAGTGACCAAATATGACCGGCAGGGTCACAGTTGCCGATCTGGTTGAGGCCAAACGGCAGGGACGTAAAGTTGTCGCTGTCAGTTGCTACGACTACACTACGGCCCTTCTGCTAGCCCAAACCGACGTAGAGATGATTCTCGTTGGAGACTCGGCGGCCCAGATTATTCTCGGCCACGATTCCACCCTCCCTGCGACGATGGATTTTATGGTTACTATTACCGCTGCCGTGCGCCGAGGGGCGCCGAACGTCTGCCTCGTTGCCGATATGCCCTTTTTGTCTTATCAGCTCGGTCTTAGCGATGCGGTTAGAAATGCCGGCAGGTTTGCCGTCGAGTGCGGCGCACAAATGATAAAAATTGAGGCCTCCGGCCCTTATCTTGATGTTGTCAGAGCAGTTAGTGACGCCGGTATGGCCGTTATGGCACATATAGGAATCAGGCCCCAGAGCATAGGTAAGCTCGGCAGATTCAAAGCTGAGGCCTCCACTGCGGAAATGGCGGCGGAGCTTATTGCCCTGGCGGGGCAAATGGTAAACGCAGGCGCCAGTGCTTTGTTACTCGAAGGTGTTTGCGAGGAGGTTGCACAAATCATTACCGAGCAAAGCGATGTGCCGGTTATAGGCATTGGTTCGGGACCTGAATGCGATGGCCAGATACTGATTGCGCCAGATATCCTCGGTCTGATGCAGACACCCGGGCCGAAGTTCGCAAAAAGCTATGCGAGTCTCGCTGATGTAACCGTGGCCGCGTTTGCCGAGTATGCCAGAGAAGTCAGAGCAGGCCGATATCCTGATGCTGAACACAGTTACCATATGAAAAAAGGCCAGCAGGACCGCCTGCGGCAGATGCTCGATGGCGGTAGCCGACTTACAAGCAAAGGTTAACATTAGCCATACCATATTTATGCTGAAAGGGCTGATTTAAAATGGACAACGTAGCGCCTATTCTTCTGTCTTCAATTATCTGTGACAGGGTTATCTTCGACCGAATAACGGGTATGCCGAGTGTCATAAACATAATTCAGACCATCAACGCCCCTAAATACCCCGTTCGCCACGACCAGCTCATATTCTTCTGCGAGCTGACAAACGGCCACGGCCAGACGAAGATGAACATCCGGCTTGTCGACCTCGAAAATCAGGACAAGATTATTTTCCAGCAGACCCGCGAGGTTAATTTCAAAGACGTCAGGCAGATAGTTACAGTTGCGATTAACCTGATGGGTGTGGTTTTTCAGCATCCCGGCGAATATCGTTTCCAGTTGTTTGCTGATGAAACGCTTCTCGGCGAAAGGTCGGTAGTATGCAGGCAGGTTAATTTTCCTCCACCGCCTGCGGGGCCGACTACGCCTCCAGGCACTCGATAAACGCCCCGACCTCAGGACCTATAATTGCTGGCGATTTGATATACCATTGCCTTTTGCCTTCCTGAATGTGTTAATTAGTGGCCGAATCGTGTGCTTCGCTTGGCTTATCATTTAGCAAAACAATTTCCCCCGCTTTCGCAGATTGCCTATTTTAACTCAAGATTTTCTTAGAGTCTTACCGATTTAGAAATTACCCATATTAACACAAGTGTTTATTTATGTGGTTATGGCGAAGTGAAATGAACTTGCGAATATAGTTTTGGAGGCAGATTTATGATTCGGGAAGAGACAGTCGCGCGTTACCTGGAGGTCTTATTAAGGGGCGACAGAGGGCTTTCGAGGTCCGTCATTGAAGAGACACTGCAAACCGGAGCTACGACGAACTTGGTCTATATGGAAGTGATATGGCCTGCGATGGTGGAAATAGAAGGATTGCTACGGGCAGAGCGGATTACGCCGGCACAAGAGCACCTTGCAACGCGCATTAATCGCACGATTGTCGACCAGTTGCAGAATAAGCTACCCCGCAGACCCGCAAGAAGTAAAAAAATTACTGTTTGCTGTGCGCCGGAGGAGCTTCAGGAGCTGGGCGGCCAGATTATAGCGGACCTTTTCGAAAGTGATGGCTGGGAAGTCAGGTTTCTCGGCGGCGGTCTGTCAAACGATGACCTTCTTACCTTCGTCCACGAATATGCTCCCGACATATTCCTGATTTATGGAACAAGTCCCAGGCAGGCGCCTTTGGTCCGTCAGCTTATCGACAGAATAAGGGAAGTCAATGCACATCCCGATATGCAGATTATGGTTTCAGGCGGGCTGTTTAACCGCGCGGAGGGCCTGTGGCAGGAAATAGGCGCAGATGCCTTTGCTGCAACGGCGGAGCAGGCGCTGAAAATCGCCAGCGGAGCGGTTCCCATCGAGCCGATTTCGCGCACGATAAACCGGCGAAAAAGAAAACGTCAGAATGTTCCGGCCGATGCTCAGGAAAACGATGCTCAAAGTGTTGCCTGCTGAAAGTGAATCCGGCAATGGTGCAGCAGGATTTTAGCGTGAGTCCTTCAGCAGCTTGTATTCCACGGAGTCGGCCAGTGCCTGCCAGCTCGCCTCGATGATGTTCTCAGAGACGCCGACTGTGCCCCAGATATCGGTCTTGTCACGTGACTCGATGATGACTCGGACGCGAGCTGCCGTGCCTTCGCGTGCGTTGACAACTCGCACCTTGTAGTCAATCAGGTGAACGTCTCTGATGCTCGGATAGAAGTTTTCTAAGGACCTGCGCAGGGCGGCATCAAGGGCGTTTACCGGGCCGTCGCCTTCGCCGACCACGTGCTCGACCTGGTCGCCGACTTTCAGCTTGACGGTGGCCTCGGTGATAAGCTCGCCGCTTTTGAGTTTTTCGACGACCGTGTTGTATTTTATCAGCTCGAAAGCGGGCTTATACGTCCCCATTATCTTGCGCACTAACAGATCGAAGCTCGCGTTGGCCGCCTCGAACTGGTAACCTTCGTTCTCGAGCTCCTGGACGCGGGCAAGAATCTTTTTTGCCAGTTCTTTGTCTTCGCTGATTTTTGCCTTTTCAAGCTCGGCCAGGACGTTGCTTTTACCGCTCAGCTCGCTGATGAGAAATCGGCGCTCGTTGCCGACCAGTCCCGGGTCGATGTGTTCGTATGTCCGCTTGTTTTTGCGCAGGGCATCGACGTGCAGTCCCGCCTTGTGAGCGAAGGCGCTTTCACCGACGTAAGGCATATTCACCACCGGCGATAGATTGCATATTTCAAAAACGAATCGTGATACCTTGGTGAGCGTTTTGATTTTTCCCGGCATCAATACTTCGAGGCCCATCTTCAACGCCAGATTCGGGATTACCGTACACAGGTTGGCGTTGCCGCATCGCTCGCCGAGTCCGTTGATTGTTCCTTGCACGTGCCTGGCGCCGGCGTGCACACCGGCGATGGTGCCGGCGTTTGCGCAATCGCAGTCGTTGTGCGTATGAACGCCGATTGTCAAGGGGCTTAGCATACCGCAGACCGTCTTTGTGATGTTATATACGTCGTGAGGCATTGTTCCGCCGTTAGTGTCACACAGCACGATTGCATCTGCTCCCGCTTCGGCCGCCGCCTGAACTACTTTCGTCGCGTATTCCGGGTTTTCCTTGTAGCCGTCGTAGAAATGCTCGGCATCGAATATTGTCTCTAGTCCGTGCTTTTTGAGAAAGCGGATGCTCTCTGCGCACATCGCAATATTGTCATCGAGTGAGCAGCCGAGCACGCCGGTAACGTGCAGGTCCCAGGTCTTGCCGACTATGGTGGCGGCAGGGGCCTTGCAGGTGACGATTGTGTTTAGAGAGACATCATCGTCTGCTTTGCTGTCGACCCTGCGGGTGCTGCCGAATGCGACCAGCTTGCAGTTGCGCAGTCCGAGCTTGCCGGCCTCGGCGAAGAATTGCGTCTCTTTCGGGCCGGATGCAGGGTAGCCACCCTCGACGTAATCAACGCCGAGTTCGTCGAGACATCTGGCTATGGTCAGTTTATCCTCGAGTGAGAAGCTGACACCCTCGGTTTGCATCCCATCCCGCAGAGTTGTGTCGTAAATTTTTACCCGTTCCATAGGTATTTCCTGTCTGTAGTCGAAGCCGATTGAAACCACCATTTTAGCTTGGCCTTACCAGAGTGTAAAGGGCGATATGGTCAGGTTATTAAGATACCTGTAGTCGGTCGCAGCCGGCTGGGATGGCCGTAAATGTGCTTTACCGGGCAGGAAAATTTATGTCTGATTATTGCTTGCGGGCTGGTTATTTGGTATACTAAAAGGTTTATGTAATTGCCGGTGCAATGTAACTTAGTCTTGTTGGTGGAGAAGATGATTTTAACACAGATTTTGCAACCGAGTTGCGTAAGGGTGCCCCTTGATGCCAGGGACAAACGCTCGGCCATAACCGAGCTAATTGACGCACTCGATGAAAATGGGCTGCTGTTGAAAAAAGACGCAGTGTTACAGGCGGTATTGATGCGCGAGCAGACCAAGAGCACGGGCATTGGCTCAGGGATAGCAATCCCTCACGGCAAGTGCACTGCGGTCAAAGAATTGGTGATGGCTATTGGCATTCCCGCCGAGCCGATTGATTTTGAAAGTGTTGATGGCGAGCCTGTCGGTATAATTATCCTGCTTGTTTCGCCTTCAGACCAGACCGGGCCGCATATTCAGGCCCTTGCCAAGATAAGCCGCCTGATGCTTGACGGGGCGTTCAGGAGCAAATTGCAAAAGGCCGGTTCCGCCGAAGAGCTCTATGAAATCCTAAGCAGCAAAGAGAATGAGTAGATGGTTTAGGTAACATTATCACACGGCAGCAGTCGTCTGCCGCTGTGCTTTTTATTCCTCATGCTTTTCCGTTGGTGATTCCCACAGAACCAGTCCAAGCTCATAAGGATTGGTCATATCGGGATGTTGTGGCACAACCCGCACTGCGATGCCCCTTCGCCCCGATGCATCACAGGGGGTCAATCCGCTGAACCAGTGCTCACTATCCTGCCCTGTGGGGCCTTGATGTTTCATTTTGATTACGGAGCCGTCAGTAATGTTGCCGCGGGCGTCCAGCGGGCCGTGGTAAAGCTCGACTGAGACGTCCTCGGCTTTGAGTTTGCCGAGTTTGACTAAGGTACTTACTTTCAACTGTGAGCCGACCTTGAGTTGTGGATTTCTTGGGTCAAGCCCTTCGACTCGTTCTCCGTTGCCGAGCTCTACCCGCACATCTTTGATTGCCAGGTCTGGCCAGGCATCTTCCGCGTTTGCCTTCCAGCTTGCAAGAGTCTTGGCCCTGCTCAAATTGTCGGCTGTCATATACTCCCATCGCGACCGAGCCGGCAGATAACACCGCTGTGCGTAATCCCTGACCATTCTGTGTGTATTGAACCGCGGCGTAATCCATCCTATCGATTTCCTGACCCTGTGTATCCAGGCACGTGGAAGGCCGTCGGCGGAGCGGGTATAGAACAATGGGACAACCTCGTTTTCGAGCATATTGTATATTGCCTGCGACTCGACCACGTCCTGATAGCCGGCATCATCGTAAATTTCGCCTGCTCCTATGGCCCAGCCGCCGTCTGGTTTGTATCCCTCGCACCACCATCCGTCGAGCGTGCTCATATTCAGTGCGCCATTGATTGCCGCCTTCATCCCGCTGGTTCCGCTGGCTTCCCAGGGCCTGCGCGGATTGTTGAGCCACACGTCCACACCCTGCACTAACATCTTGGCAGTGTTGATGTCATAATCCTCGAGAAATACAATCCGGCGTCTGACGTCGTATTGTGTTGCAAAGTGGACGATTTCCCTGATAATTTCCTTGCCTTCGTTGTCCCTCGGATGGGCTTTGCCGGAGAATATGAACTGGACGGGTCGCGTTTGGTCGGTGAGCAGTTTTGCCAGTCGTGCCGCGTCTTTGAATAACAGGTTCGCCCTTTTGTATCCGGCGAAGCGTCTCGCAAAGCCGATTGTCAGCGACTCGGGATTCAGTACCTCTTCGGCCCGGTTCAGCTCACTATGATAGGTTCCCCTTCTTTCCATCTGTGATTTGAGTCGCTTGCGGGCGAACGCTATCAGCCGTTCCTTGCAGCGCTGGTGGCACCGCCAGAACTCCTCGTCTGATATCTGCTCGATGTTGTCCCATACCGGTGAATCGGTGTTTTCGTCCGACCAGTTAGGACCCAGATATCGTTCATAAAGCCGGCTGATTTCCTCCGATATCCAGCTCTTGATATGCACACCGTTGGTGATTGACGATATTGGGACCTCGTTGGTGGGAACCCGCCTCCAGAGGCACGACCACATCTCGCGCGATACCCGGCCGTGCAGCTCGCTTACGCCGTTTATGTGGCTGCTTAGCCGCATCGCCAGTATAGGCATCTTGAATGATTCCCCTGCGTCATCCGGCAATATCTTTCCCATGGAAATCAGCCGGTTTTTGTCTATACCGAGCTTCGATGCGTAGCTGCCGAAGTATTTTTCCATAAGCTCGTTGCTGAATTCATCGACACCCGCCCGGACGGGGGTGTGCACGGTAAATACTGTGCCGGCCTTAACGGCCTCGAGGGCTTCGTCAAAGTCAACTCCCGATTCGGCCATAAGTTCTCGTATTCGTTCGAATGCCGAAAACGCGGTGTGCCCCTCGTTCATGTGGCAGACGGTCGGCCTGATACCCATTGCTTTTAGTGCCCGCATACCGCCTATGCCAAGCATAATCTCCTGGCGAATCCTCATTTCTGTGTCGCCGCCATATACTGTCGTTGTAATCATTCGGTCGGTAGCGGAATTGACCGGCAGATTCGTATCCAGCAAATACAACTTTGCTCGACCAACCGATGCGCACCATATCTGTGCGATAACGTCTCTACCCGGGTATTCCACACTGATGGTCAGGGGCTGTCCCGTTGCGTCGCGGACCATCTCAAGCGGCATATTGTAGAAATCGTTTTCTATGTATACTTCCTGCTGCCAGCCGTCAACGTTGAGATACTGCCGGAAGTATCCCTTCTGATACATAAGGCCGACTCCTGCCGTCGGTATCCCGAGGTCGGAGACGCTCTTCAAATGGTCCCCTGCAAGAATACCCAGGCCGCCTGCGTAGATTGGCAGGCATTCATGAATGCCGAACTCGGCGCTTAAATATGCAAGTGTGAATTTCTCCGGCTCACTACAGGCGCTTGTGAACCAGTTTGGCCCCGCAAGATATGATTTGAGTTTATCCGCCGCTTTTCGCAGTTCGGCTACGAATCCTTCGTTTTCCGCAAGGGCGTTTAATCTGTCCTGAGAGATGTTGCCCAGCAGCTTGACTGGGTTGTGCCCGCAACTGTCCCAAAGTTTATTGTCGATTCGGGAAAACAAATCCCCCAGCTCGTGGTTCCAGGACCAGAACAAATTACCCGCGATTACCTCAAGGTCACTGAGCACCTCCGGCAGGGCCGGGAGAACCGTATAGTTGCGAATTTTGAGCATTTTCGCTTCTCCAGTGGGTAAGTCTTTTTCTGCCAGGCACTAAGCAGCACAAAATGCCGGTCTCGGTGCCCTTATTCTAAATCGACAGAACCATAACCCGGCTTAACGCCGAAAAGGGACCAATAACAATCCATTATACGAATGGCGGGCGGGCCCAGTTTGCCTAGCGCGGCTTCCAGCCCGTGATGGGCCACGGCTTACTATTCCCTCTATGTACCCGGTGGTATATTTACCGGGACGAATCCGTTTGTAACAACTTTTATGGGCGGGACTCTGTTGTTGAAATAGGTGGGCGATAATAAAAAAGGCCTGTTGTTACAGGCCTTTCCTAACAGCAGGACTTTCCTCCGCTGATGCGGTAAGAAAGCGAATTGAACAAAACCCTGTATTTCCAGGTGGGTAATCGTTGCTTGTGTCCGAAAGTCCTAAGTTGTATAGGCGTTTCCGGGCCGACAAGGCCTGATTTCCCTTAGTTGGGTTTATCGGTTTTTTCAAATATGGCTTTCTATACCAGCACCGCAGGGGCGCCTGCCAAGTTTCTTATACCAAATTTGGAAACAAAAATCAAGGCAAAAACCTGCTTTATTCGGACCTTTCAATTGTTGCTTCGCCTTTTATTTATCACAGCTACAGCATCTCATCGGTTCTCGCTGGTGTTTTTGTCCAGCGAAAATTCAGCTTGCTGATAAACCCGGATAACTGCGGCATTTGTTTCTTGCCGGCATAACCATTCGTGCTTATACTGGGCTTATAAATGCTTCGGATTCGGAGTGTTGAGGCCCCGGCCCATATACATAAAGATATGATTCCTGTTCGCTGAAATGCAGTGGAAGCTCTGAACGCTAAAAACCAGGACCCCGGCAGGCCAAGGACGCGGCTTATCAACGTGTCCAATCGACTGTCGGTAACTGTTACGAAGAACGCTGACGGTCTGCACTTTGAAGAGAGTGTTGGTGGCCTTACTACAGGTCTGGCTTCTTTGTCACAGGACTATGAGATATGCTGGGTGGGCTGGCCCGGCATTACCGCCGATGACCTGGACGACTCACAGAAGCAGCAAATCGTAAATCGTTTTGCCGAGACATCGACCTGTCCGGTCTTTCTCTCCACGGAGCAGGTCGAACATTTCTACGAGGGCTTCTCAAACAAGACCATCTGGCCGCTGTTTCACTATTTCCCCTTAAATACTGTCTTTGAAGACCGTTACTGGCAGGAATACCAGAGGGTAAATGAGGAATTCTGCAGTGCAGTTCTTGACATAGCAGGACCCGACGATTGCATCTGGGTGCATGATTATCACCTGATGCTTTTGCCCGGACTCCTGCGGGACAAGCTCCCTTCTGCTAAAATCGGGTTTTTCCTGCACATACCTTTTCCGTCGTTTGAGCTTTTTCGCCTGCTGCCTTGGCGAAGGGAGCTGCTCACCGGCATTCTCGGGGCCGACCTCGTTGGCTTTCATACCTATGACAGCGTCACCTACTTTCTAAATAGCGCATCCAGAATTCTCGGTTATGAGCACTCGATGGGAACACTCACTGCCGACAACCGCCTCGTAAAAGTTGATTCATTCCCTATGGGTATAGATTACGAAAGATATTCGCAGGCCCCTTACGACGAAAAAGTTCGCAGTTATGCTGCGGAGATACGCCGGAAGGTGGGAGACCGAAAAGTTGTCTTGTCGGTCGACCGGCTGGATTATACCAAGGGTATTATCGAACGTCTCGAGGCCTACGAAATGTTCCTCTCGGAATACCCGCGTTACAAAGCACAAGTCACCTTGATTGTGCTGGCGGTTCCTTCACGCGCACACGTAGATAGTTATATGCAACTGAGGGAACAGCTCGAACGGCTGACTGGAAGAATAAACGGCGAGCACGGAGCAATCGGGTGGGTGCCAGTCTGGTATCTGTACCGGGCCGTTCCATTCGAACAACTCATTGCGCTCTATTCCGTCGCTGATGTCGGGCTGGTGACACCGTTGCGTGACGGGATGAACCTCGTTGCGAAGGAGTTCGTTGCCGCCAGGACGGACGGCACGGGCGTCCTGGTCCTTAGCGAAATGGCCGGTGCCGCCAGCGAGCTGGGTGAGGCCATCATAGTAAACGCGCATGACAAGCACGCCATTGTGCGGGCGCTGGCTGAAGCACTCGAAATGCCGCGGGAAGAACAAATCGACCGCAACAGGTCGATGCAGGAACGCCTGTCGCGGTACACGGTCAAGCGATGGGTGGCTGATTTCATCGAAACACTTAATGACATTAAAAGCACCCAACGTCAGCATTCGGTCCGGCTGCTCACCAGGCCTGACAAAGACAAACTTGTCGCCTCATACAAAAAAAACCGCAATCGATTGCTGCTGCTTGATTATGACGGGACCCTCGTTGGATTCGTCGACCGGCCCGATAAAGCCCGCCCGGACGAGGAACTTATGGAACTCTTGAAAAAACTTGCGGCCGATAAGGCAAATGAGGTCTTAGTGATAAGTGGCAGAGATAGACGCACGCTTGAACGCTGGTTGCACGGCCTTGGAGTGTGTCTTGTCGCGGAGCACGGCGCCTGGTTTTCGCGTCACGACGGCCAGTGGCAGATGGCAGAGGCCTTCAGAAGCGACTGGAAACAGGTTGTTAAGCCGATATTGCAGCTTTATAGCGACCGAACGCCGGGCGGTTTCGTCGAGGAAAAGGAGTTTTCGCTCGTCTGGCACTATCGTCGGGCACACCCCGAAATGGCCGATGTCAGGACCAAAGAGCTCATTCACGCAATCGCAAACATGACAAAGAATCTTGGCGTTGGTGTTTTCGAGGGCAATAAAATTGTCGAAATAAAAAGCGCCGGCATTAGCAAGGGGCGGATTATCGAGCAGTGGCTTAAAACCGACGTATGGGATTTTATCCTTGCCGCCGGAGACGACTATACCGACGAGGATATGTTCGATGTTTTGCCGCCGGATGCGTTCTCTATAAAAATAGGCACAAGTATCTCCAAAGCGAGATTCAATATGGATAGTGTGCGAGACCTCAGAACGCTGTTGAAACAACTGAGTAATGTTACTGTCTGGACTGCGCCCTGAAAGGAGACATCATGCTGACCCTCGAAAGTTTTCGCAGAATAGTCCCGGACCAGGTCCTGGCGGGTATTTACGCAAGGGCAAGAGGCCTTTATGGCCGGCACATCGTCCACGTCAACGCAACCTACCAGGGTGGCGGTGTGGCTGAAATCCTCTATTCGCTCGTTTTGCTGATGAACGATGTAGGTATAGACACCGGATGGAGAATCCTACACGGCAGTCAGGAATTCTTTGAAACAACCAAGAGCTTCCACAACGCCCTGCAGGGCAAAAGAATGAACCTGTCCCAGACGCAGAAACGCCTCTATCAGCAGGTAAACCAGAACTTCGCAAAATTCACCCACCTCGACCACGACTGTGTTATCGTTCACGACCCTCAGCCGCTCGCCCTTATAAGGTACTACAAAAAACGACAGCCCTGGATTTGGCGGTGTCACATAGACCTCACCAATCCGCACAAGGAGCTTTGGGACTGGCTCAAGGGTTTCATAATCAAATACGACCAGATGGTTGTTTCAAACGAGCAATACGTAAAGCAGGCGCTTCCTGTCGACCAGAGAATTATGTTTCCGGCCATAAATCCCCTGATACCCAAGAACAGAGAGATTAGCCCGAAGACTATTCTTCAATATATCAAAAAGGCCGGCATACCCACGGATAAACCCGTAATTACTCAGGTCTCACGCCTCGACCCCTGGAAGGACCCCGAAGGGGTCATAGATGCCTTCGAGCTTGTCCGCGAAAAGGTCGATTGCCGGCTTGTCCTCTGTTACAACGTGGCCACCGACGACCCGGAAAGCTTGACGATGTACCAGAAGGTGCTTAAAAAAGCGGCACGCTTTAAGAAAAGCGGTGATGTCCTGCTCGTCGTCGGCAATAACGAACTGCTCGTCAATGCCATACAGAGATTCTCAACCTTAGTAATCCAGAAATCTCTCAGAGAGGGCTTCTGCCTCGCCGTAACCGAGGCCCTCTGGAAGGGAACCCCGGTGGTTGCATCGAATGTAGGCGGTATCCCTCTCCAAATTAAGGATGGCAAAAACGGCTATCTCGTCGAGCCGGACGACACAAAAGGATTCGCCGACAGAATTGTTCATCTGCTCAAAAATCCAAAAGAATTGGACCGCCTCGGCAGAAATGCCAGAGAGACCGTGCGACGAAACTTCCTCATTACCCGGCTGCTTTCCGACTACCTCGATATGCTAAACGAAGTGATGGGCAGATAGTGATTCAGGCCGTCCGAAGAACCGCCCCGACGTATGCGGATAATTCGGCGACAATTGCCGACTCGAAGCTATCTACTGCTTCGTGAGTTAAAGTGCCGTCGGTATCCCTGAACGAAAGCGATAGTGTTACGCTTTTCCTGCCCTCGGGTATGCCCTTGCCCCTGAATATGCCCACAAACTCGACGGTTTCAAGCTCGCTTGGGGCCTTGCTTTTTACTGCGGATTCGATGTCCGACCATGCGACTTTGTCGTCTAAAACCAGTGATAAGTCTCGTCTGATAGCTGGGAATCGCGGTATCGGCTTTACCTTAACCGGTCCGCGGCGTAAGCTCAGCAAATGTTCAAGGTCCAGCTCCACCCCGCAAACCGTAACGTTCTTGAAATCGAACTGGGTCATAACCTTCTGCGACATCATTCCCATTTCACCGATACCTGTTCCGTCCGCGATGATGCTTGCCCCTGCCTGTGCCCAGGTGATGTCGTTCGGCTCGAATGTAACGACACTTTCTGGGGCTATGTTTCTGAGTAATTCTTCGACTACGCCCCGAATGTCCCTCAAATCACTGTCACAGGCAATCGCCAGACGGGACTTTTCAACCGGTAGCTGGCCGGCCTTACCCGTTGGAATATATGTATCGGCAATTTCGAAGATTCTACAGGGCGTATTGCCAACGTTGTGATTTGATTTCATTACGCCCAGCAGCGAAGGCAGCACACTTTGCCGCAGATGCCCGGTGCCTTTTACCGTGGCATCTTTGACCGATAGATGCTGTTTTGAGTCCGGAGTTGCAAACAATTCTGCGACCTTGGCATCAACGAAACTCACTGTGACCGTCTCGTAGAATCTGCATCCGTTGAGATATGTCCCTATGGCGTCGATTGTCTGTTTTCGGGTTTCGATGGGGGCTACTTCGATTCTTATGGTCTTTTCCGTCGGCACCTTGTCGTAGCCCGAGACACGGGCAACTTCCTCTATCATGTCCGCCTCGCGATATACGTCGCTTCGCCAACTGGGCACAGAGCAGACTATTTGCTCGCCTTCGCGCTTTGGCTCGAAGCCCAGCTTGGCCAGAATCCTCATCACTTCATTTTGCGGCACTTCGATACCAAGCAGCTTCTTCAGCCGGCCTAAGCGCAGCGTTGCCTGTTTCGGCTTCGGCTTTCCCGGGTACACATCGACGACCCCTTTTGCCGCCTTTCCGCCTGCCACCTGGATTATAAGTTGTGCGGTTCGTTGCGAGGCCCGGTCTATGTTTTCGATATCGACAATCCTGCCGAATCGAAACGATGCCTCCGAAGGCAGCCCCAGTTTCCTCGATGTGGCCCGAACGCTGACCGGGTCGAAAAATGCGTCTTCGAGTAGTATCGCCGTCGTTGCCTCGCTTACCTCCGTTTCCAGTCCGCCCATAACGCCCGCAATCGCAACGGGTTTTTTCGCATCGGCGATTATTGGCATATCGGCTGCCAGCTCGCATTTTGACCCGTCGATACTGATGATTTGCTCGCCGGCCGATGCCTTTCGGACTATTATCCTGCCCCCCACGATTTTCGCATAATCGAATGCGTGTGGCGGCTGGCCTGTCTCGAGCATCGCGTAGTTCGTGGCGTCGACGATGTTATTGACGCTCCGCATTCCGATTGCTTCGAGACGACTCTTCAGCCAGTCTGGCGTTGGCCCGACTTTAACCCCCTCGATAACCCTCGCCGTGTACCGGCCGCAAAGAGCCGGCTCAATGATTTCCACCCCGGCAAGCTTGGCAACCGGTTTCTCCGATTCGGCCGGCTCAATATGTGGAAGCTTTAGCTCTCTGTCCGTAGCCGCGGCAAGCTCCCGGGCTATCCCGATGTACCCAAGGCAGTCTCCACGGTTGCTCGTCACCTCAACGTCGATTACCGCGTCATCACCTATATATTCGATGCCTTCGTTCGGCAGACCGAGATTGCTTAGAATCTCCGCGACCTCCTCGGCCGAGTGCTCAATGTCGATATAGTCTCGAAGCCAGCTAAGCAATACCTTCATAATCGGTTACAGAAAAACAATCCTGAAATTTTGGAATAGATTACACCGCAGCCGGCTCGCTTGCAATGCTTTTATTGTTCGACGTTGGCAGGTTTGCGAATCCCGTAGCTTTTAGAAATGAGAAAGTCCGCCTGCGCCAATTGACCGCGTGGGATTACTACCGTGGGATTATCAAGCTCGAATTCCACCACGTCGTACTTTGAGTCGGGATTGAGCTTCTGTGCCTCTGCGATATCGGCGATACTGCTTATCGGCATCCCGTTGAACCGGCTGACTACAAGCTGAGCAAGTCCGCTGTAGCCGAGATTTATCTGCGCGGGCAGAACATAGCTGAGTATGACAATATCTCGCCGCTCGTCGGTAGGCTTGAAAGATTTGTCCTGGAAATACTGGAACAGATGCGGGCTGACCTTGCCGGGCCAGTCCTTGCCCCAGTTGGCCAGATAAGACCTTGTCAGCTTCTGAAACACGAATCCCCCTGTAACCACATACTCCGGCTGTCGGCCGAACTCATAGTAGGGCACCAGCATCTCGGCAACGTCGAAATTCTTCGCCTCAACCTTGACCTGCTGCCGTTCACTGTCACGCCAGATATCAAACGCGATATCGTCCCCAACCCTGTGAAGTGTGATTAGGTAAGAAAAATAAATGCGGTCGTATGTCTTGTGGGCAAATCTTCCGTATGCGTCAAGTTCCTTGCCGTCGATGGCTAAAATAACGTCATTGCGCTTGAGCTGGTCACTGCCTGTCCCGATGTTGTAAACGTCTGTCACCAGCACACCTGCCTTCATATCCGCCGGCATTTTCAGATATCTGCGCATAGCCGGGTCTAAAAGCTCACCTGTGGAAAAGCCCTCGGTGGGGACGCCGCGGTAGTCGCCCTGCTTTGCCTTCGCTAAAAAGTCGTTGATAATAACGGCCGGTATCAATCCCGCCTTGTCGCTGCCTTCGCTCCAGCACGCAATTCCCACAGGCGTCGAGCCGTCAGTGTAAACTTGGCCGATACTCGTTTCCTGTGACGTATTCGTGACAACGAAACTCAAAAAGCGCGTATAGGAAACAGGCGTTCGATAGACATCGGCCCTGTCGAGGGAACCCTGACCGGTAGTCAGATGTCCGGTATTATTGAGCCAGTAAAAGTCCAGCATAGCTGACCGCCTGAACTTGTCCTTGAATTTGACGGGCTTCAGCGGTTTTGCTAAAGCGTTCGGCTCAAGCTCCACCAGCGCCAGGTCAATTTCGTAATCGACCTCCTTGATTCTTGCCGGTATATATTCGTTCTGGCCGAATACCTTCGCCTTGATTAATTTTGCCTCGGCCACGTTCCACGCCGGCGTTATCACCTCATAAGGGCCTACCGCGCAGCCGACGCCGTGTTTCTGCTGTATCTCCGTATTGCGCCAGGGCCGCAACTGGTCATAGCCGTAGGCCGAAACCTCTAAATATACCAGCGACTGTTTCATTGATTCGCGGACGTCCGCTTTCACAACGCAGGCCGCTGCAAGCATTGCCAGACACAGACCGATATAGCTTCGATTGCGTATGGTCTTCATAGCTGCTCCTCCAGTTTCGCCTGTTCGGGTATGTCGTATTTTTCGAGGATAACCGCCTGACGGTTGTGGGCTGCTTTGGCGTCGATTATCAAAGGCCGGTCCACGCCCATAAACTTAATCTCATAAAAGTCTTCCTCGCTTTTTTCAAACAGTTCCAGCGCGTCCCCAAGCTTCCATACCGGTGTGCCGTTTATGCTTTCGACAACCTGACTTTTGAATCCCCCCGCGTATGCATTTATCTCGTCCGGCATTATTTCCGACAGCACCACGTATTCCTTCCGCTCTCTGTCTTTATTAAGCTGTATCGAGTTGCGGAACAGATATCGCAAATAGAACGGTGCATCCGTCGGCCACTCCGGCCCCCACGCTTCGAGGTAATTCCGCGTGGCCGGAACAAACGTCAGCCCCCCAAAGCAGACGTACCGCGGCGCAATGTCGTATTGCCTCGCAAATTCGAACACCGGCCTGTTCAACGCCACCGTCGCCGTTGCCTCCTTCAACTTCCCTTCACGATAGAACGCAAGCTCCGCCGTCTCGCCTGTCTGTTTGGTTTCCACCACCTCCGACAAATCGAGCTTCAGCCCGTAAATATCGACCCTGCCGTCATTGTCGATGTTGTATTCATCAATCCTGATCAGCACGTCACCCGGCTTTAGAATCTTCTCGACCGAGCTGTGCATTAACGTTTGTATTATAACCACTCCTTCCTGCCTATCCGGGACCTTGAGATAATCCTTATAGCTTTCGCTGTGCAGCCCGTGATACAGCATCACGCCAAGCGAGCCGAAGCCGTCGTATTTGCCGTCTTCGATATCGGTCAGAAAGTGTTTTATCACCGTTGTTGGAATCATATACCCGATATTTTCCGCCTGCATCAGTCCCTGAAACGCAACGCCCACAACGTTGCCGTCCTGTATCACAGGCCCGCCGCTGTTGCCCGGGTTAATCGCCGCGTCCGTTTGAATCACCAAGTGCGAATCCGCTCCCGTGTGGGCGTATGTGTCCATCTGTATCCGCGAGACTACTCCCTCCGTGACCGAGATGTGCCTGCCTCCAATCGGAAAGCCGTAGGTTGAGACCGTTGAGTTTATACCCGGAAGCCCCGCAAGCTCCAGTGCGGCCGTATCGTCGAAAAAGCTCGCGTCATCCACCACAAGCACAGCAAGGTCGCAGTCGTGCCCGATAAACGCCGCCTTCGCCGGATACCGTTTCGCCACGCCGTCTTTTTGCAGTTCCAGGTATTTATTATTGCTGACGTTGTGCGCGTTGGTCAGCACCCTACTGTCGTCGATGATAAAGCCCGAACCCACCCCCTGAACCATATTTTTTTGTTTCCACGGCGTAACGTAGTCGAAATCCTGCCCGACGCTTCGAATCATCACCACCGATTTTTCCATCCCTCCGAGCCCATCTGCACCGCAAATACCCCAGTTGCCCAGCGCCAAAACTATTACGAATGCAGCTTTGAAAATACCCCGGCTTTTCATTTCTCGTTTTCTCCGTCTGCCTGGCTATATGACATAATCTTCCATCTTGATGCTTTGGCTGATACTACCATGCCGCTGAGACAAAGACAATGGTCTTGTGTGTCTGGATGATTTCCTTGGAAAAACGGGTTGACGGACTTTGTGCTACTTGGTTATAATCCTGCGATTTTTTGAGCTTGAAAATTACAGGAGTATATATGGCAGGTAATGCGAAAGACATTTTGAAGCAGAAACTGACCGGCGAGCAGTATAATCGGCTGGTCACGCTGGATAACTCGAAAATGCACAGCTTCGTTGCCGACGCTATCGAGCTGACTAATCCCGGCTCCGTCTATGTCTGCACCGACTCGCCCGATGACATCCAGCACATCCGCGAGCTCGCAGTGAAAAACGGAGAAGAGATTCCCCTCGATATAAAGGGTCACACCTGCCACTTCGACGGCTACCACGACCAGGGCCGTGATAAAGCAAATACGAAGTACCTTTTGCCTGTGGGTTCCACGCTCGGAGAAAGTCTAAATTCCGTGGAAAAGGAAACCGGCGTAGCTGAGGTACGCGGATTTCTGAAAAACTCGATGGTTGGCAGAGAGATGCTGGTCTGTTTCTGGTGTCTCGGCCCGGTCGGCTCCGAATTCGCCATACCCTGCATCCAGATAACCGATTCTCCATACGTCGCCCACAGCGAAAGCATCCTGTATCGGCCGGGCTATGAGCAGTTCAAAAAAATCGGCGACAGCCCCGAGTTTTTCAGGTTCCTCCACTCCGAAGGCGAGCTTGAACACAATGTCAGCAAAAATGTCGAGAAGCGTCGCGTATATATCGACCTCGAAGAGGAAATTGTCTACAGCGTCAACACACAGTATGGCGGCAACACCATAGGCCTCAAAAAACTCGCCCTTCGCTTGGCCCTTCAAAAGGCCTCGCGACAGGGCTGGCTCGCAGAGCATATGTTCGTTATGGGTGTGCACGGGCCCAAAGACCGCGTAACTTATTTCACCGGTGCATTTCCATCCGCCTGCGGCAAGACCTCAACCTCGATGCTGCCAGGCCAGACCATTGTCGGTGACGACATCGCATACCTTCGCAAAAAAAATGGCCGCGTCCGCTGCGTCAACGTCGAAAAAGGAATCTTCGGCATCATTCGCGATGTCAATGACGAAGACGACCCCATCATTTACGAGGCCCTGACAAGCCCAATCGAGGTTATATTCTCCAACATCCTCTTGGACGAAAATAACAAGCCCCATTGGCTCGGCATGGGCCGGGAGCTGCCGACCAAAGGTATCAACTTCTCAGGCCGGTGGTTCGAAGGCAAGACCGATGACCAAGGCAAGGAAGTTCCGCCGGCGCACAAAAACGCCCGCTATTGCCTCAGCATTCCCGACCTCGCAAATTGCGACCCCTCGCTCGACGACCCGCAGGGTGTCCCTGTCGGCGGTATCGTCTATGGCGGCCGTGACAGCGACACCTGGGTGCCTGTTGAGCAGGCCTTTAGCTGGGCCGAGGGAATAATACTCAAAGGCGCAGCTCTCGAATCCGAGACTACCGCCGCAACCCTCGGAAAAGAAGGCCTCCGGTCGTTCAACCTTATGTCGAATATCGATTTTGTTTCCATACCGCTCGGCAGGTACATCCAAATAAATCTCGACTTCGCAAAAGGCGTCGGAAAGCCGCCGCTTATCTTTTCAGTCAATTACTTCCTCAGGGATAAAGCCGGCAAATATCTCAACTCTATGGCTGACAAGCTCATCTGGATTCTCTGGGCCGAACTTCGCGCTAATGGTGACGTCGATGCCATTAAAACGCCGACAGGCTTCATACCGGTCTATGACGACCTGGCCCGGCTGTTCAGCGAGCACCTCAACGTCGAGTTTACAAGGGATAACTACGTTCAGCAGTTCACGTTTCGTGTCCCCGAGAATCTGGCAAAGCTTGACCGTGTTGAAAAAGTTTATCGAGACAAAGTCCCCGATACCCCGCAAATTCTCTTCGATATGTTCGACGAGGCACGGGGACGTCTCAAAGCAGCCGGCGCCAAATACGGCGATTACATTGGCCCTTTTAACCTTGCTGGCAACTAAGGTTTCTTTTACAAGGTGTTAATCCAGCCCGCTAGGGACCGATAATATTTCGCCTTGATAATCCGTGTTATTACCCGTAAATGACGAAGCCGGTTGCTTCCTCCCCGTTCCAAGGCTGGCTGAATCGACTCTCGATATTGACTAATAAATTCAAAGTCGCTATTATCAGCGAAATTAGCGGATGTGGCGGAATTGGCAGACGCGCAGGCTTCAGGTGCCTGTGGGCTTACGCTCGTGGAGGTTCGACTCCTCTCATCCGCATTCCCGCCTCGAAATTCCCCTCATCCTTTGGCAATTTCACCGCGAATTAACCTTAATGGCAGCTTAGGCCGATAAATAAATATGTACTAAAAATTTGGCAGTTCGGCTTACTATAAACATATTTTAATACAGTTGGGCAGATTATGACTGAGCTCTTATGGACATTTGAAAGCCGTATCCTTGGCATCCAGCCGTTGTTGCCTTTGACGGTTATTACGCTGGTGGTAGGTCTGTTCGTTTGGCTGGGAGGCCCGGGCCTCAGAAGATTAATGTTTGCGCTCGTTGGTGCCTATTGCGGCTCGCTTTGCATCCTGTTCACTAAAAACTCCAACCTGATGCTGCTCACTGCGCTTGTTGCCATTGGCGTCCTGCTTGCCCTCAGGCTTCAGGAGGTTTTCCTTGTTCTCACGGCGTCTGTAATTGTCGCCGTTTACGGTTTCTCTTTCCTGATTCGACCCTATGTCGATACATCCGGCGAACTTATTAATATAATGCATGACCTGACAATCGGCGTGCCCTATTACAACTGGCCGATACTGCTGATTATGATTGCTGCTCCTGTCGGGCTAAGCTCCGCCTGCTGGCGAATAACCTCAGTTGTTCTTTGCTCGGCCGCAGGAACCTCTCTGCTGCTGGCTGGCACCATTATGATGTTAACTAACAACGGCCTTTCCGCCGTTGCTCACATATCCTCAAGGCAGGAGATATATGTAGAACTCTTCATTATTGTTACAGTCATCGGTACAACGGTGCAGTGGCTGGTGATGCCGAAAGTCGATAGCCGTATCGCCGCCGCAAGAGGAGCCGTAAAGAAAAAATTCAGAAAAGCCAAAAAAGGCAAAGCCGACGGCAGCGATCGCAAGGCCGCTGCCTGGCGAACGGCGTAACGGCAACACAACCGCTGACACAGGCATGGAACGCCGACGATTATTAAGGAGAATAGCCGATGGACCTTCTTTTCATTCTTGCCCAGACGAGCAAAGCCACAGCACCAGCCCAGATCGAAACTGCCCAGCAGGTCGACTATAGTGCAAGATACGTCCTGCAGACGCTCGACCAGGTTTGGAATCAGGCCACCTCTCTTACCCCTCTCCAGGCCATCATCGCCGTGTCCTTCGGCGTAATCCCGCTGATGTATGGCTGGAGAATCTACAAGGTCCTTACCGTAATCGGGTTCGGTCTGCTCGGCCTGTATTTCGGTATGTTGATAGGCGAACAATTCGACAAGGTCCTCCTTGGCGGCGTTATAGGCGCAGGACTCTTGACCGTAATCTCTCTGCCCCTTATTCGATGGTCCGTCTGTGTCCTCGGTGCCGTTGCAGGCGGTTTGCTTACCGCAAGCGTCTGGCAAGCAGTTCATTTGCCTGAGCAGTTTGTTTGGGCCGGCGCGCTTGTAGGACTCATAGCCGGCGGTATGATTTCCTTTGTCGTATTCAAGCTTGCCGTTATGCTGTTTACCAGCTTTGCCGGCGCTTCGCTCATAACCATCGGTTCTTTCGGACTAATCTACCGCTACGAAACGTTCGTCGCGGACCCGCCCACGATGAACCTCAACCACATTTATTACGGCTATAGCTGGTTTCTGCCTTTGCTGCTCATCGGCTGGACTTTCATCGGCATTATGCTCCAATTGCGGTTCCTGAAACGCTCCAAAGAATACACCGTCTGATATACCTTCGCTGCCGCAATGATGTATGATAGGGAGGCACGAATACACTCGCATTGGCTTCAACATCCCCAATTCGGCCAGAATTAGACCGATAATAATGGTCGTATCAGCATATTTCAAAAACAACCGAAAAAGTTTTTCTGAGAAAATCTTCAATTTGCCTAAATAGTCTAATCTTCCCAGATTAACGTTGTCGATAAAATGTTACGATGAACAGAATATCCTGATATGGAGGTCAAAAATGGAAACCTTAGTCGAGCAGCGTAAAACGGAGCGAACACAGGTATCCTGGCCCGTCAGTGTCTGGCTTCCTGAAGCCAATCGGTTCTTCAATGGCAGAAGCACAAACATAAGTAGGGGCGGCGTTCTGGTGCGTCTGCCGGCTTCTGTTCCACTTCGTCCGGGCCACTTTATCGAATTGAACTTCCCGCGGACAATGACATTGGCCAAGAAAAAGGGTGCATACGCACGGATAAAGAGCGGAAGAGTTGTGCGGGTTGAACGCGGAAGGTTGCTCGACGATGCCACAATAGGGGTCGGAATTGTCTTTGACGGTATCGAATCGTAAAGGCCTTTTTCTGCTTTTCGTAAGCTTTCGCAATTAGTAGGTGTTATAGAACATTTACTGTCAGTGCATTAGACTGGGGAGAAAAGGAGTGACCGGCGACAAGGTTTGTCCTCGGTCATTTTTTTGCGCGTAAAAGGCGGGTAAACATAATTCATCGAAGGCGGACAAGTTTTGCCATTGACAGACCTGGCTTCATAGAAGCGGATAACTGATTTTGGGGCATCAATAAGGGCATTCTGTGGTAGACATTCCGGAATCTGTGCTATGCTCCGAGGGGAAGTCAAGCCGGCGGGCGGGGGAGTGAATGTTGAATCTGTGATGTCAGCAGGAAAGTACATTTTTAGGATTGATTTACCGGCCTTGGGAGTGTATATTGGTAAATAGTTGGTTTGCCGGCACGGCCGGAAAGGAGGAGCTGGCATGAGTTTTTTGCAATTTTTTTGGGTTTTTCATAAGCGGTATCGGTGCGCAAATGAAACGCCAAATCGGTCTTTATTAGGAGGAACAAAAATGAAGTCCAAAGTAATGCCAAAGTTAGTGCTGCTGTTACTGGCGGCGGGGTGTGTGCTGGTGTGCTGGTCGATGAAGGTCGGTGCCGGCCCGCTGGAGCCGGAGAATTCGCCGGCGCCAACGATGCATACGCTTACACAGGTGTATGACAAAATCAAACAGCTCGTGCCGGAGAGCTGGAGCATGACACCATCTCATTCACAAGTGGCAGGGTCGTATTTGATTCATATGACTGCCGTAGGTGAGAACCAGGGAAATATAGAAGGGAGCTGCGAGGCATCGGGCAAAGAGGACACTATCGTTGTGGTGGGCAACGAACACAGGGTTTACCTGCCGACTGACCCACAGACCGGTCTGCCGACGGGCCAACGAAGACATGAACCGTATACGATTCTCAAGTACATAGACAAAGCGACGGTGCCATTCTATCAGGCGATGTGCCAGGGTGAGCACATGGCTCAGGTCGAAATCAAGTTCTATCGAATAAACCCGGTTGGTCAGGAAGAGCATTACTATACGGTTAAGCTGACGGACGCAATAATTACGGAAATCAGGACGATTACTCCGAATCTCGAAAGCGTGTCCTTTGTGTATAATAGAATCGATTGGAAATGGGAGCCCGACAACATAGAGGCATATGATACATGGACCAGTCATCCCTAAACGAGGAGCTACAGGATCTCAGCCATGACAAAATGTTCTGTTGGCGAGGAAACGACGATGAGAAGGCAAAATAGAAAAACAGTTTTTGTGGCAATTGCGGTTTTGTCTACTGCGATTCTATGCTGGTTGTCTTGTCTCGATTGGTTTGGCGGAGAATATCGACCCATACGAGGATGGGAGCCAGTACGCGTGGGGTGAGAATATCGGGTCGTTGAATTTCGAGCCGAACGCGGCCGGGCCGAACGTCGGGGCGACGGTGATGGCTCGACCGAAAATCCGTATTAAATAGCGAATGTCGCTCCGTAAAAAATATAACTCGTTTATAGTAAGCACTTTAGGAGATAAAAAATGCAAAAATCAAACAACTCAAAGTTTATGATTGCTTTTCTGGCCTTAGTAGTCTTGATGTGGCTATGCCCAATGGTTGTGGCAGGCAATCTTGAGCCGTCAGCAGCACCCGGACCAACGATGAAAACACTTGATGAGGTCGAGCCGAGAATACCGATTCACGCATCTGATTTGCCACTGAGCATTACTGAGCCAAACTCGTATTATCTGGTCGAAGACATAGACTTCACTGATGCCAACCATGCTATTACTATCGAATGCGATAACGTAACAATTGACCTGATGGGTTACACCCTCAAAGGTCCGGATTCTGGGGGTTATTGCGGAGTTTATATGAATGGCCGTACCAATGTGGAAATCTGCAACGGCACAGTTCGTGACTTTAACTGTGGCATCTTCGAGGGCAACGGCACCTACGGCCAGGACCACCGCATCATTGGTATACGAGCCACCTCCAATGGCCAACGTGGTATTTATCTTGAAGGCACAAGCCATTTGGTCAAGGACTGCACAGCAAGTGATAATGGATATTCCTCTGGCAGCAACGTCTACGGAATCTATGCTTCCACTGGCAGTACGATAATCGGCAACATAGTCTACAACTGCGGGCATTCCACTACCGGCAGCTACTGCCAGGTTTACGGCATCCGTGCCTCCAAGAACTGTACGGTAACCGGCAACACGGTCTACGACAATGGAGATAATGCTACCGGCACCTATGTCAACGGCATCTTGGCCGGCGCCAGCTGTACGATAACCGACAACACGGTCAACAGCAACGGAAGTTCGGCTGGCACCACCGTTCACGGCATCTCCGCTGGTATCGGCAGTACAGTAACCGGCAACACGGTCTACGGCAACGGATATTTGGCTACCGGCTACGTCTACGGCATCTGGGCTGACGCCGGTAGTACGATAGCCGGCAACACATCCAACTACAACGGAGATTCGGCTCACAGCTACGTCTACGGCATCGCTACCTACATCGGCAGTACAGTGGCCGGCAACACGGCCAGCAACAACGGAAATTCAGCTGATGGCAGCGTCAGCGGCATCTTTGCCAACGAAGGTAGTACGATAACCGGCAACACGGCCTGCGACAACGGAGATTCGGCTGACGGTAATGCCTACGGCATCCATCTTATAGGAAACAGTCTTGTTGACCAGAACACGGCATATAGCAATGGGACAGGAGCGGGTTCGGCAACGAACATATTAGACTTAGGAGGCAACTGCACTTTTGGCACGAATCATGCCCCGTGATAGACAACATGTAGCAAACCTAAGATGAGAAAGGATGATAAAGAAAATGAAACTGAGCGATATAATTAAAAGTTGTGTCGTTTGTGCAGTCTTGATGGGTAGCGTCAATATCTGTTTTGCGGAGAATATCGACCCGTACGATGACGGGAGTCAATATGCGTATGGCGAGAATATCGGGTGGGTGAATTTCGAACCGAACGTGGCTGGGCCGAACGTCGGGGCGAAGGTTACGACTCAGAAGCTGACGGGATTTATCTGGGCTGAGAACATTGGCTGGATAAATCTTGACCCCAACGACAGCGACCCCAATACAGGAGTTGCTAATGATGGCACCGGCAAGCTGAGGGGGTATGCCTGGGGTGAAAACGTGGGCTGGATAAACTTCGACCCGAATGTGCCGGGCGACGCGAACGAGTACGGCGTTACGATTGACGGCGATGGTAACTTTGACGGCTGGGTGTGGGGTGAGAATATCGGGTGGATGCATTTTGGCTCGGGTAGTCCGGTTGCGTACAAGGTGCGGGCGTGCGTGGTGGCACTCGATGATTTGGCGAACTTCGTTGACGACTGGCTGTTGAGCGGGCCGGGCCTGGTGGGAGATTTGAGCGGCGACGACGACGTAGAATTCGAGGACTATAGCGTTTTCGCTTCGTGGTGGCGTGATTACTGCCCAGATGGCTGGCAATTGAAATAGACGCCCACAAAATGGCAGAGGCTGCAACTGAATGTTTTGAGCGCGGGCAGTGGTGAGTTTGTGCCAGCGGAAAATCGAGACAGGTGAACTTGCCGAAATATGTTCGTCCCGCACATTTAGAATTTCGTCTTTGGTTGGTTGTTCGTAGTCGGTTGTTTGTTGTGAAAACAAAGCACCGCAGCGTGAGGTGGGGATTAAAAAATGGATTTTCTCCCGCGTCTGAAAACCTGGACCCCAGCCTATAACCCTGACTACGGCGTTTGAGGGCAGGCTTACCGGGGCAGGAAAGGCGGATTAAACAAGGATTTCCGGTAGTTGATTTTGAATTGTATGCTTTAAGATAGGCATTACCAATGCCATGTGCATTGGCAATAAACCCGGTAATACCTGCCAATTGCGGGTGGGGGCCGGGGCCAACGGACAGGAAATGGTGCTCGCCAGGGGGTGGGTAGTGTCTTCAGAGAGGTGCTGGCGGTATAATCGTGGATTATGCTGGGATTTAAGAAATGGCGAAGAAGGAGAATCAGTAACAGGCCCTTTCCACGGGAGTGGCTGGAGATTATCGAAAACAACGTGGAGTATTACCGCGGATTATCTGCGGAAGATAAAGAGGAGCTTCAGAGGCATATACTCATATTCCTGGCTGAGAAGCGATTTATCGGATGCGGAGGGCTTGCGATAACCGATGAGATTCGGCTGACCATCGCGGCACAAGCGTGCGTGCTGCTGTTACACCGCCAGACCGATTACTATCCCGGGCTGCGGTCCATATTGGTGTATCCGGCGGCGTACGTGGCAAAGGCGACACGCCGGCTGCCGTCGGGCGTGGTGGTCGAAGGGCGGGAGGTGCGATTGGGCGAGTCGTGGCATCGCGGCTCGGTGGTGCTGTCATGGGACGATGTTCGATGTGGTTCGGCAGACATACACGACGGCCATAACGTGGTCTTTCATGAATTCGCTCATCAGTTGGATAGTTCCGCGGGGCGGGGTGACAATAGCGCGGTCCTTCAACACCGAAGCGCCTTTATCACCTGGGCAAGAGTGCTGCACGAAAACTACGAGAAGGTCAGACGCGACCTTGATAAGAATCGGCCGACGCCTTTGCGGGCATACGCGGGCGAGAACCCGGCAGAGTTTTTTGCAGTGGCGACGGAGTGCTTTTTCGAACGGCCGAAGGAATTACAGAAGATATATCCTGACCTGTATCAGGAATTAAAAAACTTCTACCATCAGGACCCGGCCGGTCTTTAGTTCGCCGCTCGTTGTTAGAACTTCGTTGTTCCTGAGAAATACGGTTCGGTTTACTATTGCGTGCTGGAGTTGTTGTTTGGACCCTGGTATTCGGGGACAAGCTCTTTGATTTTTGCTGTTATCGACTGATGCTCACCTGTTCCGGCAAGATTCACAAGCTCTGAAATTCCCCGTCGGAGTCGGTCCCTGTCCATCGGTATGTTTTTCCATATACCGATTTTGGGGTGCCTGGTTTCCTGCATATCCTCGCCTTTTATGGATAGCTCTTCGAACAGCTTTTCTCCCGGCCTGGGGCCGGTAAAGACTATCTCGATGTCCTCGTCGGGCCGAAAGCCGCTCAGCGTGATAAGCTCCCTCGCCAAATCCATTATTTTCACCGGCTCGCCCATATCCAGCACGAATATCTCGCCGCCCTGGCCCATCGACGCGGCCTGCAAGACGAGCAGACTTGCCTCCGGTATGGTCATAAAGTAGCGTTTCATTTCCGGATGCGTCACCGTCACGGGGCCGCCCTCGGCAATCTGCTTTTTGAAAATGGGGACAACCGAACCCTCCGAAGCCAGCACATTGCCGAATCGAACGGTAACAAAGTGAGTTTTGCTTGTCCTGTTCAAATCCTGCACGTACAGCTCGGCGACGCGCTTCGACGAACCCATTATGCTCGTCGGGTTTACCGCCTTGTCGGTGCTTATCATCACAAAGTTGCCCGTGCCGAATTTATCTGCTGCATCCGCCACCGTTTGAGTGCCCACTACGTTGTTCTTGATGGCCTCGCCAGGATTGAGCTCCATTAAAGGCACGTGTTTATGTGCAGCCGCGTGAATCACAACTTCGGGTCTGTATTTATCAAAGATGCCCTCGACGCGCGTCCGGTCGGTTATATCGCATATTACCGCCGTCAGCGAAATGCTTGGAAATCTTTCGCGAAGCTCGCGCTCAATATAAAACAGCGGATTTTCCGCCTGTTCAACCAGTAACAGAAGCTTGGGTCCGAAAAGGCAAATCTGCCGGCACATCTCCGAGCCGATTGAGCCGCCGGCGCCGGTGACAAGAATGGTTTTGTCTTTGATGAACGTCTCAATTGAATCCTCGTCGAGCTGAACGGCTTCTCTGCCGAGCAAATCGGTGATATTAACGTCGCGTATCTGTGAGACCCGGAATCTGCCGGATGCGATGTCCGTCATCGAAGGGACGGTTCTAAAACGCACCTTTGTGCCCTGGCAAACCTGGACTACCCGGCGTCGTTGCGGCACGGTCGCCGAGGGCATCGCAATCGCCACCTCTTCGATGTTCTTGTCTTTGCAGATTTGTGCGAGCTGCTCCACGGTTCCCAGAACGGGAAGCCCGTGTATCCTTATGCCCTGCTTGGAGGGGTCGTCATCGATAAAACCTACTACCTCATACTCGACCACACGCATTCGATGAATCTCTCGAAGAAGAGATTCACCCGTGTTGCCCGCCCCGACAATCAAAAACCGCTTCAATCTTCCCAGCTCCACAGTGCGAAATTCTTCGTAGTAAAGACGTATTACCATTCGCAGACCCGCCAGCAGAAAGATTGTGCCGAACAGGTCCGCCATAAACACGCCCTGCCCCACTTCCGATATGGCAGGCAAAGTTCTTCGCACGACGTCGGTCTGCAGTGCCGTAAACCACATGGCCACGATAACAAGCGTGCTGACCAGCGAAGAGCGGATTATACCCGTCAAATCGGATATGCCCACGTACCGCCACCAGCCCCGATACTGCCCGAACAAACCGAAAACAACCAGCTTCACAATAACGAAAAACACGAGCATAATCGGGTATGGTCCCACCAGCCACTTGGCACTAAACTGCATATTGGAAGCCACGAGAAATGAGAGCATCAGCGAAGCAGCGAAAACAACGATATGTGCCAGGACTATCAGAAGCCGGCGAAACCTCAGCACCAGATTAGGCGCCGGACGAGTGCCTGCTGAGTTTGCTACGTTATTCTGTATTTCTGTTTGCGAGCTTGGTTCAGCCATAATCGAATATCGTCAAGTCCGGCCCCATACATTATTTGCGAGCATGATTCTAAGGGACCGTATAGGGCACTGTCAATAAGCCGGCTTCTCTGTCTTAAGCCGGGCGGTTGGCCACGCTTAGATGAACTATGACCCTCGACTTCTCAATAGGGGTGTGTTTGTGCCGCCTTAAACTCCTGCGGAAGTCATCCGAAGGAGTATGCCTTTACGCCTGTAAGCGGGATGGGAACCGGGGCTTTTCCTGCTGGCCATCCTCGCCCGGCGCGCCGGGAGTTACATTACTGAGATTCCGGTGATTCCTCTTTGATTTCGGCTGGTATCGTCTTTGTCTGTTCCGGCTCCGTATAAATCTCTTCGAGAGGCGTGTTGTCGACCTTGTTGCGCATCAGGGCATATATAACTGTGTTGGCTGAGAAGTAGAAACTGATTATAAAAGACACGACCAGCCCGACTATTATTAGCGCGAATACATAAACGAGAAACGCTGCTGCTGATTCCGACCAGTTACCCGCATTGGCTGAGTATGCCAGCAGACGCCCAAAGCTCGGCTCGGACCAGACTGCCATTACCTTATCTGTAAGACCCTTTGAGCTGTCAGCCCATGCCCCCAACCGAAGACCGAAATATGTCGACCATAACAGCAAAAAAGCAAAAAAGCGGACAAAAACATAGCATATCGCACCATAGACAATCGTCGCCGTGGTGTAAAGACCCATCCGCCACGGCCTGGCGTATATGTAGTTGAAAGACCGGCTCACGGCATCAAGACTGTCCGAGCCGTCATAAGCAATCGCAGGATACATCAGATTAAATCCAGCAATCGTCCCTATCACAAAAATCGCGACAAGCGCTCCGCCAAGTAGCGCCAACGGCATAAGTATCCCCGCTATCAGCTCACCGAAAAACGGTATATTTGCCACCAGGCCGAGCAGGAATATGCATAAGCCGGCTAATATAATTATTACTACGGGGAACAATGGTGTCGTAAAAAAGCTTACAAATTTTTTGGAACTGAATCTCAATGCTTCTGTTATCCCCGGTTTTTCATTACGAGCAAACTGTAGCGCTGCGATTCGACATATCGCACCGCCACCGATGCAGATGATGCAAAGCTTTATCACCGCAAAAATTCCACAGTAGATGGGGTGGTGATTCATCGCCCACCGAACCGCCATAATATACTCCGCAACGTTGGTCAGCACTCCCGGCAGGTTAAACGCGAATAATTCGCTCAAAGCCCCGTGGAACCTGTCCGCTCCGAAATGCCACAGCGTTGTGAATACCCCTGTGTATTCCTCCTCACTGGTGTATCTTTCGGTATACGCCTCCACCCGCTCCGGTTCAATCATATAAACCTGGAGCTCTGTTTGCGTTTTGTCGGTTCCCGGAGTCGCGACAACCGACTTGGACAACAGGTCCATAAACCATCCCGTCAAGCCTATCACTGCAATCATTCCCAGTGCGATTATGAGCTTGCTTGGCTGAATGGCCATCCGAAAGCTGCGGAATATCTTCGGGAAAAGCAGGCCATCCAAAATCTGACTCACTTGATTTTCGTTGCCCATTTTGCTCCCTTTCAAAATAGCACCCTGTCGCGGTCCATATTGATGGTTGTCATTGCGAACGAAACGAAGCAATCTTTATTATCTCGGATATCTTCTTATTACGTATTATCACCAGCTTCTTTCGCGTTGTCCAGTGTTTTCAAAGCCCTTCGGCAGCTTGTTTTTCATGCCCGTCTGTCGGTCCCTCGCCGGTATCCGCAACGTCTTCGTCGCCCGGTTTACTGACTATTTTGTATTCCGCGTCCAGCCACCGGCCCAGGTCTATCAGCTTGCACCGCTGCGAGCAGAAAGGAAAGAAACTCCCCTCTCGGCAGCGCCGCTCGCTACCCGCGTCAATAATCTTTTTGCATACGGGGCACCTGCGTTTCATATCGCCTGCCAGTTTATCATTCCCTTATTGTCGCATAAAGCCGGTTTGTTAAGTTATGGCAATTTTATTTGACTTTGTGGCATATTTGTTGGTATAATAATAAAGTTGTTTTAGTTAAATTACTTTAAAGGGGAGGTAAAAAAGCGCTGATTTCGTTTTAAAAAGGGTGTTTCGCTGATTAGAGAAATCAGTGAATGCTTATTAATCGCTGCTTTTTAAGAGGGTGTGAAAATGAATTACACGCGAATTTCAGAAAATTTCCTGTTTTTTTTTGCGGTGATTTTCTGTTTAAATCCCGTTAGCTTCGCGGAACCGCTTGGCACGACCTTTACTTACCAGGGACGATTAATCGACGTAAATGAGCCGGCTGACGGATTTTACGACCTGCAATTCAAGCTGTTCGACGCCGAATTTGGCGGCAATCAATTAAACGACGATATCAACAAACCTGACCTGGACGTCATTGACGGTTATTTCATAGTGGAATTGGATTTCAATGACGCCAACTCCTTCAACGGTGACGCCCGCTGGATTGAAATCGGCGTTCGCCCGGGAGATTTGAACGACCCCAACTTATATACCGTTCTTATTCCCCGGCAGGCAATTACTCCGACGCCTTATGCACTTTACGCAAAAAACGTTCCTGTTAGTGCTGACTCCGACTGGATTATCTCTGATAACAATACGTATTCCAGCATAACGGGCAACGTTGGCATCGGCACGTCGGTTCCCGCGACAAAACTTGACGTGGACGGGGTCATTACATCCGCCGGCGGCAACTCAAACAACTGGAATACGGCGTATAACAATAAGATAATTCAAGATTCGTTGAACGGTTTTATAAAAAGCGACGGCTCAGGAGGATATTCCGCCATTGAAGACAATTCCGCCAACTGGAACGCGGCTTACAACTGGGGCAGGTCATCTTATAATGTTAAGACATACGGGGCCACAGGCGATGGTGTAACCGATGATACCAACGCCTTTGCTGTTGCAATTACCGCCGCGGCCGGCGGACAAATCTATGTGCCTGATGGAACATATATGCTTAACGACCTGGGGCTAACTATTGATACCTGCCTGGATTTATCACCCCGGGCCGTCCTTAAACATAAAGCCACAAATTACGGTCAAATGATAAACTTTGTGGGGGCTAATACACTGCGAATTCGCGGCGGGACGCTTGACGGTAATAAAGAGTCTTTTGAGGATGTAAATCGTTGGCCTCATCTTATTGCCGCATATCTTGAATCAGGGAAAAAAATTGAGGTCCAGGATACACACTTCACAAATACACGTAACAATGCTTTTTATGTAATGAACTTCGGTGGAACGTTTTTGATAGACAACTGTGAGTTCACCCATATGTCAGAAGGGCGTCCCGGACGTCCCTCAGATGCTCTCACGGTAGTAACTGGAGAACCTAATAAACCCGGTTTCATGCGAGTTTCGAATTGCAAGTTTATAGCTGACGTTCCTGCTTATGAGGACGGGATGTCACCCGGCGGAATGTTTCTGGCCGCAGATAATTCAAGCACTCTGGAAGTTGAAGGATGTTACTTTTACGGCATTGGACAATTTTTCGATCAATATGATATTGCGTCAATCCATGTATATCCACGCTGGAATGGTGTTCGCATAGCCAACAATTACTTCGAGCAATGTGCATTTGCGTCTATTGTCGTGAAATCTGTGCACAATTTTGTATGTACGGGTAACGTTATTTCTAATGGACAAACATCTGTTAATTTTCTTCGCTCAGAGGGAGCGATAGCCTACGACCCAGGTTATCAGCCATTCCATGAGGATGAATTTGTTACTCATCCGAGGGCGGTTATTGCTAATAATATTATCGACAACCCCGGCTGCGAGACGGACGTCGGTAAAGTCGCCTGTATCTCTGTTCATGGAACTCTCCAAAGCCATGCTGACGATGTTATCATCGCAAACAATGTGTTGAAAAATGGCGGCTATGGAATATATATAGTTTATCCGGACGATATCACGATTGCTAATAATATTATCGAAGGAGCTGCAGACGGAAATGCCGGAATCGAGCATGGCATTTTATTTGTGAACGCGTTTGGTGAAATTATTATTTCAGGCAATCGAATTATTACCCCTAACGGGATGGGATTGTATTGTGTCGCAGAGGCCGACTCCTCCAAGTGGTATGTAATTGGCAATACGTTTAATCATTCCTCTCCGGATGCCTATGCCTGCACGCTTCGAGGAGTGGCTTATGCCAAGTTTTCCGGGAATACTTTCAACGCGACAGAGGGTTATTCTTTAATTATAAAGGGCGGTTGTGGTGGTGCTTGTCCCGTTGGCTGGCTCTCTTGGGATAACAGCAATATAATACTGGCCGGTCCTACAACCTTCAATTGGCCTCAGATTTCCAAAGCATCAGGTTTTCTAAGCGGCACTTTATCGCCTTATAATCTCGTTGTTCCCGCTGAAATCGGCACACTATATCGGCAGACAAGCGGGACTAATAATGTGCTCTGGCAGTCAATGGGAACGACCAAAACGTCATGGGTTCAAATGGCGACCTCTAATATAATTCCGCCCGTGGACAGTTCAACCGCGGTTCAGATACGCAAGGCGAACGGGACGGCGAGCATTGTAAACGTGGATACCATAAACAGTCGAGTCGGAATTGGAACAACGAGTCCGGCAAGGGCTCTGCACATAAATGACGCGATGAGGGTTCAGCCGCGGTCAACAGCGCCGAGTAATCCGGCAGAAGGTGACGTATATATGGACAGCACCACTCATAAGCTGATGGTTTATGACGGAAACGCCTGGCAGGCATGCTGGTGACACAGGAGGCAAAGAGATGAATTTATCTCGACTGATATTGATATTTGCGGTTCTGGTTTTTGTGTCGGCTGCCTGGGGGGATTACCAGATTGTCTGGAGCACGATAGACGGCGGCGCCACAAGCAGCGGCGGGCAATATAAGGTGGTTGGTGCAATCGGCCAGCCGGATGCCGGTTATTCGGAAAGCGGCAATTATGAGATACTCGGAGGTTACTGGCCCGGCGAGTTCTTGTGTCTCATTAATTTTTCTGAGCTTACAATCTTTACTGAATACTGGCTTGAGAGCGGCCCTGACCTGCCGGCAGACCTTAATAGTGACGGCATAGTTGATGTTTACGACCTGACTCTTTTGCTCGATAAGTGGCTTTGCGTCTGCCCTTATAACTGGCCGGTGATGTAAAAAAGCATATACTAATTCAATAAGCGAGTTTCGCAAAACCTGCAGGTATTCTTGACACCTTAAGCGCGGGGGCGTATTATCTGCCCGACAATTTGTAGGGCGGGTTTTATCCCGCCGGTTCTTTTTCTCGGAGCAAAACTTATGAAAAAGCAAAAAAGCTGGGAAAAGCGCCTGAGCGGTTTACCGGATAAGCTTATGGTCGATTTCGTCGAGTCCCTGAGCATCGATAAACGGCTGTACAAATACGATATCGCCGGCTCAATCGCACACGCAAAGATGCTCGCGAAACAAAAGCTGATTGCTAAAAGCGACCTCGCAAAAATCAAACGTGGCCTTTTGAAGATAGACAAGGAGATTGCCGCCGGCAAGTTCAAATTCGATACGGCTTACGAAGACATTCATATGGTGATTGAAGCTGCCTTAGTCAAAAAAATCGGCGAGCCTGCCAAAAAGCTCCACACCGGACGAAGCCGAAACGACCAGGTTACAACCGACCTGCGTCTTTGGATGCGAGACCGGATTGACATACTGAAATCCCAAATCACGAAGCTACAGAAGGCCCTTGTTGCGATGGCGGCCAAATACGCCGATGATGTTATGCCGGCTTATACCCACCTCCAGCGCGCCCAGCCGATTGTTATCGCCGCATATCTTTTGAGCTTTGTCGAGCAGCTTGAGCGGGATTTTGTCCGGTTCGATAATTGCCAGCGCCTCGCAAATATCTCCCCGCTGGGTTGCGGTGCGATTGCCGGCTCGACGTTGCCACTCGATAGAAAGGGTACCGCAAAGCAACTCGGCTTTTCGGGTCTGAGCTACAACTCCATCGACGCCGTCGGCGACCGCGACTTTTGTGCTGAGTTCGTTTTTGTCTGTTCTATGATAATGACTCATTTGTCGCGGCTCAGCGAGGACTGGATAATCTTCATCTCGAATGAATTCGGCTTTCTGCGAATCGACGATGCCTTCTGCACCTCTTCGAGTATGATGCCGCAGAAGCGAAACGCCGACGCGCTCGAGCTTATTCGCGGCAAAACCGGTCGGGTTTACGGCTGCCTCACGGGAATCTTAACTATCCTCAAGGCCCAGCCGTCCGGCTATAACCGTGACCTGCAGGAAGACAAGGTCCATCTTTTCGCCGCCTACGACACGACCAGCCGATGCCTCGATATGGCCAGCGCCATTGTCTCGCATTCAAAGTTCGACACGGCTAAAATTGACGCCGGTCTCGACACTGGCTTTCTCGATGCAACCTCGCTCGCTGAGTATCTTGTCCGCAAGGGCGTCCCTTTTCGGCAGGCACACGGTATCGTAGGCCGGCTCGTATCATATTGCGAAAAACGTGGTAAAAAACTCGCCGAGCTTGACCTGGCCGAATTGAAAAAGCATTGCCCGGCGGTAAAGCTGGACGTTTATAAATCCCTCGGCGCTGCCAACGTCACAGCGAAATATGCGACAACTGGTGCCGCGGGATCGGCCCAGGCCAAAGAGCAAATCGGCTACTGGAAAAAGCTGTTGGCCAAGCGATGAGTAACGGCGAGGACCTGATTACTGATTGGTTCGCCCGACAGCGCAACCTCTCCGCTTCTGATTTTCCCATCGGTATCGGCGACGATATGGCCGAAATCCGCCTCGCCGACGGCGCCTCCATCCTTGTCACAACCGATATGCTCCTCGACGGCGTTCACTTTGATTTGAAAACCGCCACACTAAAGCAGGTCGGCTACAAGGCAATGGCCGTGAGCTTGAGCGATTGCGCCGCGATGGCGACTGTCCCCGTCGCAGCAGTTGTCGCCGTTGCCCTGCCCGCCGGCTTCGGCATAGAGCACTTAAAAGAGCTTCACTCAGGCATCGTTTCCGCAGCCGACAAATTCGAATGCCCACTCATAGGCGGTGATATTACTAAATGGAGCTACGCCGGCCAATTTGCCATTAACGTCGCGATGCTCTCAAGACCCGCAGGCCACCCGCCTGTGACACGCACCGGCGCCAAAGTCGGCGACGCTGTCTGTGTTACCGGCTCGCTCGGCGGGGCACTTTCCGGGAAGCATCTTTCTTTCCAGCCCCGAGTCAGGGAAGCACTCAAAATCACCTCACTTGTGAAAATCAATGCGATGATTGATATCAGCGACGGCCTAAGCTCCGACCTCAATCGTATCTGCACTCAAAGCCGCGTCGGTGCCCTAATCGATGCGCAGCGAATCCCGATTTCCGACGATGCCCGAAAGACAACTGACCCATTGTCGGCTGCGCTCAATGACGGCGAAGACTTCGAGCTGCTTTTCATACTCGCTGCTGACCGGTGCGAAAAACTCCTTAGTCAATGGACAGACTCATTGCCCATTACTCAAATCGGCACTATTACCGACACTGGCAAAATGCAGATAAAAATGCCCGACAGCCAAATTAACGATATCAAACCATCCGGCTTCGACCACCTTAAGTGACTCTCGATATGGAATTCTCCATCACGACAGATTCGCCGCAGCAGACCATAGAATTCGGCCAACAATTTGGCTCGAAGTTAAAAGGCGGTGAGGTCATCGCCGTATGCGGTCCCTTAGGAAGCGGCAAGACGCATCTTATTAAAGGAATCGTCAAAGGCCTCGGGGCCGAAGACGCCGCCACTGAAGTCACCAGCCCAACCTTCGTTTTAGTCAACGAATATTCAGGCCGGCTCGATATCTTTCACATCGATGCATACCGCATTGATTCCATCGCCGACTTCGAGCAAATCGGTTTTGATGATTATTGTTATCTTGGCTCCGTTGTTCTCATCGAGTGGGCCGACAAAATCGAGCAGGCCCTTGCCGGCATTAACTATATCAGAATCGAGCTGGCACACCTCGCCCCCGACCGCAGGTCCATAAGAATCTCCAACTCGCCGCCCAACGTCCGATTTTAGCAGGGCATTTCGATATTTTATTTTTTTGAAAAGCCACGTTTTTGAGTTGCCTTCCCCATTTGCTGTAAAAAACTAACGCGTCGTCCGATATCACGCTGCCGGCAATTTGGCCCTTTCACAATAATCTGTTATACTTTAAGTGAAGCAAGATGAAGCTATCTTAAGAGGACAGAGGGGCGAGATTCTTTATCGAGGAGCGGCTGACAAAACCACATTCCGGGTTGTCTAAGAGATGCCCATGTTAAATTGGAGGGAAGCTGTTATCGACACAGCTTACAGGGTAAAAGAATGAAAGCGAGAATCGGTTTTGCGATGATTCAGGTTTCTCTGATAGGGGCTATCTGCAGTGTTGGTGCGGGTATTGTTGCCCCTGATTTCAGTGCACGAGGGGTCGGAGTTGAAGAGTCAAGATTTATTGCCGACCTTCAGACTGTACGTTGCCAGCTTGAACTGTACAAGATTCAACACGACGAACAGCTTCCTCCTACCGCCAGTCTTGCCGGCTTCGAGCAGGCGCTGACAACCAGAGGCGCCGACAATCGCGGTCCTTACCTCAAGACGATGCCAACCAATCCGTTCAATGGTGACAAGGCCGTGCGCTTCGTACAGGACCAAAACAATGTCGGCTGCGGAAAGGCCGGCTGGGTCGTCAACACCTCGACGGGTTCGTTCCACGCCGACGATTCACCTGAACACGCGTCACTGTAACAAAAGTTGCTTACACACTGTCCGTTTTGTGACCACGGCAAATCTAAAGGGGGGACGGGCAGATAAACGACCCCGCCGGGGAACTTCCCTCGGCGGGGTGTTTGTTTTCTCACGACCAATACAACTTGAGTCCGGCTAAAGGCCCGTTTGTCTCGGTGAATTTAGCGTCTGATAAGAAATTCGAGACCTGCCTCTTATAGGGCCTTGTCACATATTGGCAGGATGCCTGTTGAAATAGCCGTTTGCTTTATGAAAATCAAATCGGGCTAAGGCTTTGTTGCCCATCGGGCCGTTACGCATTGGCAGTGCTGTAAATGCCTGTCAGTTCCGCGCACCTCGGGTAACAACCTAAAATTTCGCCTGATAACTGCGATTAAAGACGCTTACATAATTACCCCTAAGTTAAGAGGCAACCCAGGACGGACGAAAAAACTTGGGGATGATTTAATCGGCGATTACCGAACAAAAATATACCGGCGGCCTGAAAGTCACGCCCGGCACCGGATATGTGTGAAACAGCAATAGAAAGGACCTACGAATGCCGCCAAGGAAAGTCCTGGTTGTTGATGACGAGGTTCACATTGTGCACGTCGTTGCAATCAAGCTCCGCAACAACGGCTACGAACCTTTGACTGCCTGCAACGGCGCCGAGGCATACGAGCTGGCCTGCACGGAAAGCCCCGATATTATAATCGCCGATTATCAGATGCCCGTAATGACAGGACTTGAGCTTCTCGAACATCTTCGCTCAAACGAAAACACCAAAGATATCCCTTTTGTTCTTTTGACAGCAAGGAACTTCGCCATAGATGACATTCATCGCCAGCAGCTTCAGATTTCCCAGTGCATCACCAAGCCGTTCAGCCCCAAAGAGTTGCTCAGAACTATTGAGGATATCCTTTACCAGAGACAGTTGTCGCAGCAGAGCTGATAATTCAGTGCAGAGGTTTCATCGCCGTCTTGTGAGTCGCCGACAGTTGGCTCACTCGCATCCGGTCGAAATACGGAGAAGGTTATGCCCAGCACAATGGCAGGAGGTTTGACCACATTACAAATGCGGGAGTTGAAGGATTTCGGCGCGCGTGTGAGCACGCTCGGCGTTAACTTCGCAGTCTGTGATTCAAAAGGTCAGCTTGTTCTTCTCTGTCAGGGTGGCTCTTTCGACAGCAATCCCGCTCTCCTGGCAAAATCTGCTCGAGATTGTCTCGGCCGTTCCGCCAAACGGACCGCCGCCGCAAAAGACGAACACCTCAGGCCGCCTCGCAGCAGGTGTCTCTCTGCCGAGTTGGTTCCCGCTGCCGCCTCAAAACATCAGACCGGTTTAGTAGCCCTGATGGACCTCGGCGCCGCCCCCGACCCCCACAACAAATCGGCCCTGCTCTTGTCCGAGGTGCTTCGACTCTTTGCGGAAAAATTCCATACCCAACTGGACTCAACCGAGCAGATGGATATGATAAGCGCCGAGCTGGCGCAAACCTACGAAGAACTGGTCCTGCTTTACAAAATCAGCACCAATATGGAAATCGTCGAGCCGGATGCAAACTTCCTCCAGATGGCCTGTGACAGCTTGACCGAAATCGTCAGCGTCGAGGGCATAGCCATACTTCAGGAAAAAACGCTTGACGAGCCGGCTCATTTCATCCTTGTAGCGGGTGCCGGCGTCATTGACATTGACCCGGCTGTGACATCGCTTATGTATAACCGATTGCTGGATGACACTAAAAAGGGCAAAGAGGCCCTGCTTGACAGTGAGGTCGACTCACCTTTCACATACGACTGGCCCCAGAGCATCAGAAACATCATCGTTGTTCCTCTCTGTGGCAAGGAAAAATCCAACTCGGGCGAAAGACGCAAACGGCTCGCCGTCCCCAGACAATCCGGTACCGGCCGTATCATCGGCATGCTCGTCGCCATAAATCGGCTCGACAAACCCGATTTTGACTCCACCGATGTAAAGCTGTTCAACTCAGTCGCCAGCACCTGTGCCGTGTTCGTCGAGAATAACCGCCTCTTCAACGACCTCAAGGAACTGTTCATCGGCTCACTGAAGGCCCTCACAAGAAGCATCGACGCAAAGGACCGCTACACCAGAGGCCACTCTGAAAGAGTCGCCTTCATCTCAAAATGGATTGCCGAGCACCTCGCGCAGCACCAGGATATTGACCAGGAGCAAATCCACAAGATTTATCTCGCTGGCCTGCTGCACGATATAGGAAAAGTCGGAATAGACGAAACTCTGCTCTGCAAGGAGGGCAAACTTTCAGAGCAGGAGCGGCACCGGCTCAGAATGCACCCCTCCATCGGTGCAAACATCTTGGGCGGAATCAAGCAGATGCGGGATATTATCCCAGGTGTGCTTCACCACCACGAACGGGTGGACGGCAAGGGGTATCCATCCGGCCTCAAGGGCGACCAGATACAGCTTATGGGCAAGATTGTCGGTCTGGCAGACTGCTTTGATGCGATGACCTCCGAAAGGGTCTACCGCGAGGCGCTCACCGTCGAACAGGCTCTCGAGGAAATCGAGGAACGGCTTGGGACCCAGTTTGACGAGCAGATTGGAAGAATTTTCATCGAAAGCGACGTATACCACCTCTGGGACCTTATGCAGTATGATGTTACAAAGGCCTATGGTGCCGAGGATTTCAGCCAGTATGGTTCCATAGCGGTTGGAACCCTGCTTAAATAACACCCCACAACCTGCGGTTATCAGCCCTAAACCTTCTTACGTTCCAATCCCCCCTTCCGCGTATCGACTGTCACGTATGATTTGCCAATTTACACTTTTTGGACGTTCGGACTTGCAACCCGGCGCAAAAATGCTAAAATGCCCCGTCTATTATGTGCAGAATGATTGTAGTCGAAACGTCGCGCTAGGTGCTTACAGAAAGGGCTTGTTTGAAAAATGCTCGCGAAATTGCAAAAAGAAAAAATAGTTCATGACTTCGAGAACCACCAGGGCGACACCGGGTCGCCTGAAGTCCAGATTGCGTTGCTCACAGAGAGGATTAACGAGCTTACCGAACATCTCAAGCTTCACCGCAAGGACCACTCCTCCCGACGCGGCTTGCTGAAAATGGTGGGCACAAGAGCGGCACTTCTGAAATATGTCGCCAGAAAAGACCCAAAGCGTTATCGAGAGGTCATATCCCGGCTCGGCTTACGCAAATAAAACCAGCGGATGGCTTATAGCGTTTAGTTAATTTCTATCCGCTGTATGCTGTCCGCTATATGCTATCAATGGTTATTAATGAGGTAAATTATGTCGGAATTTGTCAGAGTTGAATGTGAAATCGCCGGTCGAACCTTATCGATTGAGACCGGCAGAATAGCCAGACAGGCCGACGGCGCCGTTGTCGTCCGATACGGAGAAACCGTCGTGCTTGTTGCGGCCGTTACGGCCCCTCCACGCAGCGAAGATATCGATTTTTTCCCGCTTAGTGTCGAGTATCGTGAAAAGCAAAGTGCCGCCGGTAAGTTCCCGGGCGGATTCTTCAAGCGCGAGGGAAGGCCCAGCACAAAGGAGATTCTCACTGCCCGAATGATTGATAGGCCGATTCGCCCGCTTTTCCCCGAAGCTTATTTCAACGAGGTCCAGGTAATCGCCACCGTACTAAGCGCCGACCGTGAAAACGACCCCGATGTCCCTGCTATGATAGGAGCAAGCGCAGCGCTTACTATCAGCAAAATCCCGTTTATAGGTCCCACCGGCGCCTGCCGTGTTGGCCGAGTAAATGGCGAGTTTGTTATCAACCCGACCCACGCCCAGCTCGAACAGGGCGATATGAACATTCTTGTCGGCGGACGAAAAGAAGCAATCAATATGATTGAGGTCGGTGCTAAAGAATTGCCCGAATCCGTCATCGCCGACGCCGTAAAAATCGGACACCAGACCGTGCAGGTCGTCTGCGAGCTTATCGAGCAGCTTCGTGCAAAAGCCGGCGTCGAAAAGGAAATACCCGAAACCACCCCCATCAACACGGAGCTTTATTCCCAAATACGCTCACAGGTTGCCGAAGAGTTGCACTCGGTTGAAGTTATGTCGAATAAGCGCCAGCGAAGAACCGCTGTCAGTGAATTGCTCGAAGGCCTCATCGAGCAATACTCCGGCATCGAGATACATCCCGAATCCGATGTCCTCGACGATATAGATGAACAGCAGCAGCCCGAAACGTCGCCTCCGGTCCAGGCCCCAGTCACTGATAAGGCGATGGTCAAACGTGTCTTCGATAAAATCGAAGGCGAGATTATTCGCGACCTTGCCCTGCAGGGTAAACGCCTCGATGGCCGGGGTTGCGATGATATTCGTCCCATCACCTGCGAAGTCGGCCTTCTGCCGCGAGTCCACGGTTCCGCTCTTTTCTCCCGAGGCGAAACCCAGGCCCTCGTCAGCGTAACACTAGGCACAATCAGAGATGCACAGATTATCGACGGCCTGCTTGATGAATACGCCCAGAACTTCACGCTGCATTATAATTTCCCGCCCTTTTCCGTCGGCGAGGTCCGTCCGGTCAGAGGTCCCGGCAGACGTGAAATCGGCCACGGCGTCCTCGCCGAACGAGCGCTCGAACGAGTCAAACCGCCGGAGGAGGAATTCGCCTATACCGTCAGGGTCGTCTCTGATATTACCGAGTCCAACGGCTCCAGCTCTATGGCCTCGGTATGCGGCGGCTCGCTCGCACTGATGGATGCCGGCGTGCCAATTAAGAGGCCCGTCGCAGGTATCTCAATCGGAATGGTCACCGCTGGAGACGGCCGATACGTCCTTTTGACCGACATACTCGGCGATGAAGACCATCACGGCGATATGGACTTCAAGGTCGCCGGAACCACCGAGGGCGTCACCGCCGTCCAGTTGGACGTCAAAGCCGAGGGACTCTCACATAAAATTATGGTTGAGGCGCTGGAAAAGGCCAGACAGGCCCGCCTCAAAATCCTCGAAACTATGTCCAAAGCAATCGAAAAGCCAAGACCTCAGCTAAGTGCCTATGCCCCCAAACTCGTAAGCATTCAAATCGACCCCGAATTTATCGGTAAGATCATCGGCCCCGGCGGAAAGACAATCAAAGGCCTGCAGGAGCAGACCGATACCACCATCGAAATCGAAGAAGACGGCACCGTCTTTATAAGCTGCCTCGGCGGCGACGGACATCTCAAAGCCAGGGAAATCATCGAGTCAATGACTCAGCCCCCCCAACAGGGCCGAATTTACCCGCAGGCCAAAGTCGTCTCCGTCAAGGATTTCGGCGCCTTCGTCGAATTTATTACCGGCGTAGAAGGCCTTTGCCACATAAGCGAGCTGAGCGACGGCTACGTCAAAAATGTCGAGGATGTCTGCAAGGTCGGCGACTTGATTCCCGTCAAGCTTTTGTCTATCGATGACCAGGGCCGATTCAAGCTTTCCCGCAAAGCCGCCCTTGCCGAATTGTCCGCCGTCGGCAAAGAACAGCAAAAACCAGACGAAGCGACCAGGACGCCCGGCAAAAAATAAAAAAGCTTAATTTTTTGCGTTTAACTTTATGGCCGACGAAAAACATACCAGGGCCGGCCTTTTAGCAGGTGTTTTACCTGTTTCACTTGTTTCACTTGTTGTCATCGGCCTGATAGCTTATTCAGGTAGTTTCAACGGACCTTTCATTTTCGATGACCTTCCGAACATCGTCGAAAACCCGAGTATTCGACAACTCTGGCCTTTGACCTGGGTCCTTTCCGTACCCCCTCAGTCGGGCTTGGCGGGTCGGCCGGTATTAGCCCTGTCTTTCGCCCTGAATGAGGCCTTCGGCGAATATCGCGTTTGGGGATACCACTTCGTTAACTTATCGATACATATTCTTGCCGCCCTGACGCTGTATGGTATTGTCCGCAGAACTTTGATAAGCAGCCGGCTTAAAGAAAAATTCGGCCGGCATTCGGCTTATCTCGCCTGGATTGTAGCGGCAATCTGGCTGGTTCACCCCATTCAAACGGAAAGCGTTACATATGTCGTCCAGCGGGCGGAATCTCTTATGGGCTTGTTTTACCTCCTGACCGTCTATGCCGCCGTAAGGTCGATGCAGCCCAAACATTTCGCCCTTTGGCAGATATTGTCCGTTATCTTTTGCGCCCTCGGAATGGCCACAAAAGAGGTAATGGTAACTGCCCCGGTGCTCGTCTTGCTCTACGACCGAACCTTTGTGGCTGGGTCATTTCGCCTCGCACTGAAAAAGCGATGGCACCTGTATCTCGGTTTGTCTGCAGGTTGGGCGGTTCTCGCTGCAGCGATGGCTTCAGGGTCGCACTCGGATACCGTCGGATTCTCCATAAGCATAAAACCTTTTGACTACGCGATGAATCAGTTCATCGCAATAGTTCAATACATAAAGCTGAGCTTCTGGCCGGCTCGTCTGTGTCTTTACTACTGCTGGCCGGTGATAAAAGTATGGCAGTTGATTCTGCCATCGTTGTTGATTGTCGTATTTATGGCAGCGGTAACGTTGTGGGGCTTTATAAAAAATCGCGTATGGAGTTATCCTCTTGTCTGGTTTTTCGTTATACTTGCCCCTACTTCGAGTTTTGTTCCGATTGCAGATATAATCTTCGAGCACAGGGTATATTTGTCCCTCGCAGGCCTGGCAACTATTGTGGTAACCGCCGGCTTTCTTTTATTGAGGGTCGCAGCGGGGCGGGCCCGCCATAGTAAAATAACATCCTGGCTGGGAGTTGTTATTGCTATGGCCGTTATTGTTGCACTTGCGACACGCACTATTTATCGCAACAGAGATTACCAAAGTGCGATGTCAATCTAGCAAAGCGTGGTGGATGCGGTGCCAACCAGTTACAAAGGGTACTATAATCTTGCCGGTCAGTTCGAAAAGCAGGGCGAAATTGAGCGGGCGATTGGTTATTATCAGCAGGCGTTGAGTATCAATCCCGATTTTACAGACGCCCATCATAAGCTCGGCAATATTCTGAAGTCGCAGGGCCGGCTCACCGAATCGGCCCATCATTATCGTCGGATATTGCAGAAAGACCCGAACCATATCGAGGCCAACTTTAATCTCGGAGTTACTTTTCACCTGCGGGGCCGGCTCGACCAGGCAATTAGTTATTATCGCAGAACTCTCGAGTTACAGCCCGACTACGTCAACGCTCACAATAACCTCGGAGCCGTATTGCTGTCGCAGGGAAATTTCGACCAGGCCATAAGCCATTTTTACAGGGCTTTGGATATCGACCCTAATAATGCTGAAGCATATAACAATCTTGCCTACGCCCTAATCTCCAGACCTCACGTGGCCAGCAGCGACATAACCAGAGCCCTTGAACTTGCCCGCAGGGCTGCGGAATTGACCGACTATCAGGCCCCGGAAGTTCTGGATACGCTCGCAGATTGTTACTCAAGAAATGGCAGGGTGGATTTGGCCATCCAAACCGCCGAGAAAGCACTCGAATTGGCGCTGGTCGCAGCCAATGAGCAACTCGCCGAACAGCTTCGCGGCCGGCTGAAGCGATACAGAGAACAGACACCCTGACTGCCTAATCGTTTGTCGGCCCGCTTTGCTCTTTTGCTTCAGGTCTCTCGGCGTTTCTTATCGCAAGTTCACGGGCAAGGATGGTTACAGCGGCACTCAGAGTTATCAAACGCCGCCACAGGGCCACTGCCACAAGTAAAAAGAAAAGATTGGCAAGATAAAAAAGAAGGTCGGCCCCGCGACCCACACCAATCTTGTTGGCCGCCCACGTCGAAACGTCGGGAAACAATACCAGAAACAGCAGTCCCGCAAACATCAGCACCGCAACCGCTCTTTTAATCAGCAGCAGTGATTTCTGAACCAGAAAAGCCCGCAGGATTATAAGAAGAAGCACTATCAGAATGACTTTAATGGTAATCATTTGCCACCTCTCGAAAACAGGTCGAACAAAATATTGATTGCGTTTGAAACGGATTGTCCCTTGCCCTTTGAATATTCCGTATATCGTATGGTAACCGGAACCTCGCGGCAGGCCAGCTTATTTCGGGCGATTTCTGAAAGTATCTCTGATGCGTGGGCCATACCGTTTTGTGAAATGTTAAATTTCCGAAGGGCATCGGCCTTAAACGCCCGGATTCCGTTGTGGGTATCGGTTATTCTTAAGCCGGTCCTGAGTCTCGTCAGCATTGCGCCGATTTTCAGTGTTATCTTTTTAATCAGCGGTATTCCCACCGGCCTCGCCGTCAAAAAACGAGAACCCAGCGCGACATCAAGGCCTTCCTTGTTTACCGCATCTACGAGTGAGCCGATGTCGGCCGGCTGCATCTGGCCGTCGGCATCGAAGGTTATCACTATATCGGCTTTCTCCCGAAGCGCGTATGCTATACCCGTTGCAAGGGCCGCCCCCTGGCCGAGATTCATCGGATGAACCAATAGATGAACGGCAAACTTCCTCGCTGCCCGTGATGTGTCATCCGTGGAACCATCGTCGACGATAACGACGTTATAAGAGCGATTGTAATCCAGCACTCCCCCGATTGTCTCTGCTAAAATACGACCTTCGTTATAAGCGGGAATAACGACCCATATCGATGTTTCGGCCATATACGGTTTCCACGTCAAAGTCTTGGAATTTATCCTGTATTTTAGTGAAAGCCCACGGTCTCGTCGAAAATACCAGTTTATTGCCCCCAACTCAAGTAAAACAGAGCGTCCCTTTAGAATCTCTTATAGATTGGCGATTGGTCTTATGGACGATTCTAATGACTTCGTCCGGAGAATATTTTCATTGCTCAAAGCGTCCCAATACGGTTAAAATTACCACTTTAGGCCCGAATATCCCGGCCTGTAGCGGTTTCCTCGAACCTTTTTTGGCAACGGATTCTCGAAATGTCGGATTCACGAACTGTGGAAAACTCACCAGACAAACACGTTCGCCAGGGCGAATCAACGGCTACGCCCGCCGATTCTGTCATCCGTAGCGATGCCGAAGGGCTTGGTCGGCTGCTCGGCGTCATCGCTCACGAAATCAAAAATCCGCTCTCAACCATAAAGGTTAACCTTCGCCTTATCGATGAGGACCTCGAAGATGCCGCCTCTTCCACTTCCGCCGGCTCAACCGATGCTCTCGACCAGCGTTTCGCAAGGACACGTAGAAAAATCGCCGTCATCTCCAAAGAAACCACCCGCCTCGAACAAATCCTCGACCGCTTTCTCCGCTACGCTGACCGCACTCAGCCGCGTTTGTCTCCCGTTGATATCAACTCAGTGCTTGGCGACATTATCGATTTCTATATGCCCCAGGCCCAAGCCCACTCGATAACCTTGCGCCAGCATTTATTCAAAGAACCTCTCCTCTGCCGGGCCGACGCCGCAATGCTCAAACAAGCCGTCCTGAACCTCTTCATCAACGCTCAGCAGGCCCTTGGCCGGGGCGGCGAGTTGATAGTGTGTTCTTCACAACAGGGCCAATCCGCAAAAATACAGATAAGCGACACAGGCATCGGCATACCATCTGAGCGAATTGACCACATCTTTGAGCCGTATCAGTCTTCCCGGCCTGACGGTGCCGGCCTCGGCCTGGCCACGGTAAAAAAAATAATCTCGGCTCATAACGGAACCATCACGGTCGCCAGCGAGCCGGGAAAGGGCACCTCATTTACTATTACGCTGCCATTGTCTTCCGCAGAAGATGAGGTCTCGGCTGATGAGTAAAGATGCCGTTGTTCTCGTTGTTGACGATGAGCGGGACCACGCCGACGGTATGGCCGAAGCGCTGCAGACTTTGGCAAAGGCAATTGCCGTCTATGACGGCTCCGACGCACTCGAAATTATCCGCAGCCAGGATATCGACGTCGTCGTTACCGACCTCAAGCTCGGCGGCGAAGTTGACGGTCTGGCAATCCTGCAGGAGGCCAGAAAGCTCAGCCGAGCCGAAGTCATCCTTATTACCGCCTACGCAACCATCGATACCTGCAAGGAAGCGATTAAACAGGGGGCCTACGATTATCTCGTCAAGCCAATCAATATCGACCAGCTTCGCTCCCTTGTCGAGCAGGCCGCACGCAGCGTCGAACGCTCAAGGCGTGCCGATACGCAGATGCCCGTTTCTTCTGAAGATGGTTTCAAGTTCTACGGCATTCGAGGAAACAGCCCGCAGATGACTTCAATCTTAGAGGTCCTTCGCCGAGTCGCCCCGACGAATATCTCTGTCTTGATTCAGGGCGAGTCCGGCACCGGCAAAGAGTTGCTCGCAAGGGCTATTCACGAAAACTCAAATCGCTGGAACAAACGCTTTGTGCCCATCAATTGCGCCGGCTTCACCGAAACACTGCTCGAAAGCGAACTCTTCGGCCACGTCAAAGGTGCCTTCACCGGCGCCGCCGCCGACCGTAAAGGGCTTTTTGAAATCGCCGACAAGGGAACTCTTTTCCTGGATGAAATCGGCGATATGCCGCTGAATATGCAGGCGAAACTCCTTCGCGTCATCGAAGACGGCGTCGTTATCCCCGTGGGGGGCAATAAGCCCGTCGTTGTCGATGTGCGAATCATAAGCGCGACAAATCACGACCTGCCAAAACTCGTCGAGGAGAAAAAATTCCGCGAAGACCTCTATTTCCGAATTAAAGGCGTCAGTATTTCTGTCCCCCCTTTGCGCCAGCGACGTGAAGACATACCGGCTCTCGCTGATTTCTTCCTCAAAGAAGCAGCCGGCCAAACCGGCTCGAAAGTTGCTGGTATCAACGATACTGTTATGCATATTTTAGCTTCTTACGAATGGCCCGGCAACATTCGCCAGCTTCGCAACGTCATCAGGACTATGGTCGTTATGTGCGACCGCGACACGCTCGGCGTTGGGGATTTGCCACCAGAAATCCATCAGCTAAGACGTCTCCCAGGCCAGACTCGTGCCTCCTCCGACCTCAGCGGGCTGTCACTAAATGAAATTGAAAAGCAGGCGATTATCGATACGCTCGCCAAAACCGGCAACAACCGCCAAATCGCCGCGAAGCTCCTCGGTATCGGCGAACGAACCCTCTACCGCAAGATAAAGGAATACGATATTTAATCCTCCCGTTAGCAGGCCCGATTTTTCAGTGCTCTATCCACCGGCCTGGACCAGCCGATTGCCCAAAAACCAGAAACGACCCGGGTCTTTTCCAAAGTAAACGAGTTGCTCATAGTAGGGGCTTTTATAAACACGGTCCGGCTTGCCCAGCGCCGCTATCAGCTCCCCCTTGTTCGTCCCGCTCGGATATCTACCTCTTTTTATCATTCCTATCCTGCCCGTATCGAGCGTCTCCGGCTGCGCCGTAGTTTTGTTTGGCTCGATTTGTTGTTTTGCCGTGCCTGCTATGCTGGTTTTCTCCGCGGAACGTTGTTGTTTAACTGCCATTACAGTGGTTGTTGCAGGGGCTGTTTGTCTTTGCGCCTTTAATTGCGCATTTTCGCCGGCAAGCTCAAGATTGCGATTCAACAGGGTATCAACCTCACTCTTCAATCCCGCCGTCTGCGTTTTGGCTGAGCTTAGTTCTTCTCTTAGCGACTGGTTCTCCATCTGCAATCGGCCTCGCTGTGCAGTGGCCGAATTCATTTCAACATACAGCCAGCCGATTGTCACCATCGTCATCGTAAGCAGCATCACCAGCACAAGCGACGCTAATTGCCATTTCCTGCTCGCTGCTTGCGTCTTTTCCGCCGATGACTCGGTGTTTATCAGAAGCTGCTGAAGCATCCCTTCGGGTTTCTCGTTTGTGCTGGCCGGCTCCTTCACCTGGGCCGTCTCCGCCCCTTGTTGCGGTGCTATTTCCAGCAACAGTGTCGGCCTCGGCCTGAACAAACTGCTCCGGAATTTCGGCCGCTCTTTCACCTCATCGATTCTCGGCCCTTTTGGCGTCTTTCGCTCGTCAATCGTCGCTGCCTTTTCGGGCATTCCGGTATTGTCTGGTTTTTCCATATCCTAGCCCTTTATTTGCGGTTCACTTGCTATTAACTTCTTCGGCCGATAACCTCGTTTTTCTTTATCCCATCCTCGCTTGTATTTACCACCGTACCGGGCAATGTCCTGTTGGCCATTGAGAGTTAGAAGTCGGTAATTGAATAATTTAGGACAACCGTTTCCTGCCTTTTTACTTTTAATCTTTTACTCGCCCTCAAGCCGTCTTCGTTAAAGCGCCGTAGGAATTTGAGCGGTTGCTATTATCTTACAGGCAGCATAAAATTAACCAAAACCTGTGTCCATAGGTATCGTGTTGTTATATCATTATGTTCAATGCACACGGGAAAAAGGAGAGACACTATGAATATCAATGTCGTCCGGGATTTTTTTATGTGGTGCGCGATTATAAATGGGGCAATGCTGATTCTCTCGTTTGTAATCTGCACCTTTGCCGCTGATTGGGTTTACCGAATGCACAGCAGGTGGTACCCAATCTCAAGAGAGGCGTTCAACGTGGCAATCTACTCTTTTCTCGGCCTGTTCAAAATCTTTTTTATAGTGTTCAATCTCGTCCCCTGGCTCGCACTCGTAATCGTAGGATAAGATGACGTGCATTGAACTCGACTTTGCCTGGCAATTCAGCGTTAATATCTCAGGGAGAATACTATGTTCTTAAAAAGCCCATCAGGGAAATCCGAATTGACAGCGCTCCTTATGTTTTGTTTTGTGGCCTGCGCGTTTGCCTGTATTACAAATGCTCAAAAAACTGATGTCGCCGATGCCAACGTTGCCGCAGAATTGAAGAAAGCAAAGCCGCCTGCTATAAAATCGTTCGAGATTGGCAAATCTGTGAAAGGAATACCTATCCGGCTGCATTTGTTTGGCGAGCGCGGCCCGATTGTTCTTATCTTCGGCGGGATTCACGGTGATGAGCCGGAAAGCCAGTATGTTTCTTTATGCCTTATTGATTATCTTCTCGCCAATGAGGATTTGTATGCGAACCGCCGTATTGCCGTTATACCCACGGCTAATCCGGATGGCATTGTCCAGAACACCCGGTTCAATGCCCGTCACGTCGATTGCAATCGCAACTTCCCTGCGAGCAACTGGGAAAAGAAAATCCGCATAGACAAGTTTTACGGCGGCCCTGAACCGGCAAGCGAACCTGAAACTCGTGCTATCATCAGTGCCGTTGATGCCCTGAAACCGAAGCTGGTGATAGCAGTTCACGTCGCAATAAAAGATACGGTTCCCTTCTGCATCGACCCCGACAGTCCCGATGCCTCGAAGATTGCCGAGGTAATGTCGAAGCATAACGGATATCCCGTAATAGAAGATATGGGTTATGCCACCCCCGGCAGCTTTGGCACGTGGTCGGGCAAGGACCGTGGTATTACGACGGTTACGCTGGAGCTTCGCGATTTCCAGCCATGGCCCGAATTATGGCTAACGCACCGCGATGCGCTCCTTGCGGCCATTGAATACGTCAAACCGCCAAAAGATACCACTGGTGCCAAATGAACCCTTTTTCTACTTGCCTGCCGTCGAGAAGGGCTTATTTGCTAATGTAACCGTTCGGTGTTTTTTATTTGGATACCCTCTGAGTTCACAGAGTGCTCTCCGTTAGTCCACAGGACGCCTCACGGCGGTGCGGCGAAAGATTGTTTCCACTCCGGCATCTGTTCGGCCGTAACCTCTGGCCACAATCCCTTCCCCTCGCTTCTGGCGACCGCTTCCAACTGCTTGTATTTGTTGTAGAAGCTGTGCTTAAAACGCAGGTCCGCGTATGCGTACCCCTCGCTTAGCAACCTTTCATTTAAAAACGTCCTGTCCGGCAGTTGCACGTATGCCAACAGCCGACCGTATTTGCCCCTCGTATTCCTGTCCTTGTCCAAGTAAATTGTTACCCGTTTTCCCAGCGCCAGCTTTGTTGTAAATTCCGACGCCTCTTTTCCGAAATACATCTGTCCCGTTCTCGGATTTTTGGTCTCAGGCGTGTCCACTCCCCACAGCCGAATCCGTGTATGCGGGTAGTTACCGTCGGGAATATCGATATCGATTGTGTCGCCATCGACGACTTTGACGACGGTGAATTGCCTGCCGTCGTATTTGATAATGTCGCTGCCGAGCTGTTGCTGTGGCGATTGTGTTTGGTGACTGTTTCGAACGTTCGTGCAGTCGGCTGCAATCAAGCCCGCCACTGCCACTAGGACCGCGGCCAAAATTACGTTCCGCCTGCGCCTGCTCATCGCATAACGGATGGTTGTTCGTCGTTGGTAGTCCACGGCTTTAGTCCCGACTCTTATTGCGGTTGGTCGCCGGCTGGATTTTATCCGCCTGTGGCGGATTTACTTCTGCCTTCGTTCTTCAGCCGGCTTGTCCAAATCAAACGCATCGCACACCGCCGTCAGCGCCTCTTCCGCCTGGCTTTTATCGACCACGCAGCTTATCCGAATCTCGCTGGTCGTAATCGAATCGATATTAACTTTCGCCTTGGCCAGCGCCTCGAACATCTTCTCCGCGATGCCGTAATGGTTCCTCATCCCGACGCCCACCGCCGATACTTCTGCTATGTCATCGCGGATGAAGACGCTGTCGCATTTGACCTCGTCTTGTATCCATTTGATTGCCTCCCTGGCCGCCTGCAGGTCCGCCGTGCCTATCGTAAATGCCAGGTTCGCCTTTTCCGGGCTAATTTCAGTTTGCATGATGTCGTTGACGACGACTTTTGCTTCGGCGAGGCGGTGGAAGACTTTTGCGGCGTTGCCGGGGGTGTTGGCGACGCCGACAAGACTGATTTTTGCCAGTTCTGTCTGTACGGTTGCTCCGGAGACTACTATACCTTCCATTTGCGGCACCTCGTGAGTAATAAAAGTTCCTTCGGCGTCTTCGCTGCTGCTTCTTACGTGGATTTTCACGTCGTATTTTTTACCGAATTCGATACTTCTGCTGTGCATAACTCCTGCGCCTAAGCTGGCCAGCTCGAGCATTTCGTCATAGCTGATTTCATTGATTTTGGCGGCCTTCTTGTAAATCCTTGGGTCGGTAGTGTAAATACCGTTGACGTCGGTGTATATTTCGCAGGATTCGGCGTTCAGCACCGCTGCCAACGCCACCGCCGTTGTATCAGATCCACCCCTTCCGAGTGTAGTAATATTGTCGTGCTCGTCTACGCCCTGAAAGCCGGCCACGATTGCAATTTTGCCCTGGTTGAGATGCTTGTGAATCCGCTCGGCGTCGATGCTCTTTATCCTGGCTTTTGTGTGGACACTGTCGGTCAGCATCCCGACCTGAAAACCGGTAAAGCTTATGGCCTTGTGTCCCATTGCATCCAGCGCCATCGCAAAAAGCGACACCGTCTGCTGCTCGCCGGTGCTGAGGAGCTGGTCCATCTCCCGCCTGGGTGGGTTCGGATTCAGCTCGAGCGCATCAGCCACAAGCTGGTCGGTCTGCTTGCCGCGGGCCGAGGCAACGACGACCACCTGGTAGCCGGCTTCGACGGCTTGGATGACCCGCTGGGCGGCTGCGCGAATCTTCGCCGCGTCCGCCACCGACGTTCCGCCGAATTTCTGAACGATTATAGGCATACGTGCTCCGTTAAAATTTCGCCTGCTTATCTGTGCTGATTTTATAAAAGCCGGGACCCTCAGCTTTTGAGAAAGTATTCCATAAGCTCATAGCCGTTGTCAATAATGAAGCCGGATTGTGCCGCATTTACTTCGCTGAATGTTTCCTGAAGGACGCCTGTAACGCTGGTCCCGGCCATAGCGAAGGGGACGGGGTCGCCGCAGTGCGCGCGGGTCCTTACGGGCGTGGGGTGGTCGGGCAGGACCATAATTCGCCAGGACGGGAACTTCGCAATGGCCTCGTAAACCGGCCCGACTATGTGTTTATCGATTTGCTCGATGGCCTTTTTCTTAAGCTCGGGGCTGCCGATATGCGACGCCTCATCGGGCGCCTCGATGTGCACAACCACGAGGTCGTATTTTTCCAGGGCGTTCACGGCGGCGGCGCCTTTTCCTTCGAAGTTGGTATCGATAAAGCCGGTTGCGCCGGGGACCTCAATCAGGTCGAACCCGATGAGCTTTGCCAGACCCCTTACGAGGTCAACGGCGGTTATGGCGACGCCTTTGAGGCCGAATCGCTTCTCGAAGCTTTCGAGCTTTGCATTTTTGCCCTGCCCCCAGAGCCAAATCGAGCTTACCTGGTTTTCGCCGAGGTCTGCTTTTACCTTGTTGATGTCGTGGTTGTATAAAAACTGCTGCGAGCGGACCATCAAATCGGTGAGCAGGTCCGCCCCTTTGCCCCTGGGGAGAATCTTTTCCACGGAGTTACCGATGTGGTCGTGCGGCGGGCAGGTCTTGACGTCCAGGTCATAGCCCTTTAGTACGAGCAGATGCCTGTAACTTACTCCTTGATAGAACCGTATGCGGTCGTTCGAGATTTGCTTATTAAGCTCTTCGATAAGCGTCGTTGCCTCTTCGGTCGAGATATGCCCTGCGCTGTGGTCGGCCATTTTGCCGTCGGCAATTGTTACAAAGTTGCACCTGAATACCCAGTCGTCTGGGGCTAACTGGACGTTGCGGGCGACCGCCTCGAGGGGTGCTCTGCCGGTATAGAATTGTCTCGGGTCATAGCCCAGCAGTGACATTTGGGCGACGTCGCTTCCCGGCTCCATTCCGTCGGGCACGGTGTGGACGATTCCCTGTCGGCCTGTTTTGCTGATGGTGTCCATATTCGGCTTCTCGGCGGCATCGAGCGGCGTTTTATTGCCGAAGATTTCAAGCGGCTCATCGGCGGCACCGTCGGGGATTATTATCGCATATTTGGCCACTATTCCTGGTCCTCCGAGATGTCGACGATTCGTATGCAGACCGGCTGTGCGCAGACGGTGTTGAGTGCGCCGAGGCCTTTTACAGCGTCGGTTACCTTGTCCTGCTTCGTTGGATGGGTCGTGATTACGACCGGCACGGTATTGTCGGGGCCGGGTCCTTCGTGCTGCAGAACGCCGGAAATGCTGATGGCGTTATCGGCAAGCACCTTTCCGATTTGTGCGAAGACGCCCGGCTGGTCCTTGACGTTTAGCCGGATATAGAAACGCGTTACGAGGTTGTCGATTTTTTCAATCAGGCCTGCGACCTCGCCTCGCGGTTTGAGATGCAGATGCTCGAAGGTTCTGAGCGAGTTTCCGAGGGCGACTTCGATGATGTCGGCCACGACCGCGCTGGCGGTGGGCATCATACCTGCGCCTCTGCCGTAGAACATTATCTGCCCGACCGCACTGCCCGAGACGCTTATCGCGTTGAAGGAGCCGTCGACCTGCGCGAGTCGATTTTCTTTAACTATAAAGGACGGGTGGACACGCAGCGACACCCGGTCGTCGTTATTTTTTTCCGCTATCGCCAGCAGCTTCAGGCAGTAGCCCATTTCACCGCCGTATCGCACGTCGTCTTTGGAGATATGGTCAATGCCCTCGACGTAAATATCGTCTAATGATATTTCAAGTCCGAACGCAATCGATGCCAGTATGGCCAGTTTGTGAGCGCTGTCGCCGCCGGAGATATCGAGCGTCGGGTCGGCTTCGGCGTAGCCCTTCTGTTTTGCCTGCGCCAATGCCTCGGCGAATTCTTCCTCTTTGCCGGTCATATTCGACAGGATATAGTTGCACGTTCCGTTGACGATTCCGTAAATCCCTGTGATGTTGTTTGCGGCAAGGCCGGTCCGTATGCCGGATATAATCGGAATACCGCCCGCGCAGCTCGCCTCGAAGGCGATACATCTGCCGGCCCTTCGAGCGGCCTCGTAAAGCTCGGCCCCGTGCTCAGCGAGCAATGCCTTATTGGCGGTAACGACGTTTTTGCCCCCGGTTAACATCTTCAGTTGAATCTCCTTGGCGATGCCGGTCCCGCCGACAAGCTCGATGCCTATCTGAATGTCTTTATCGTTTATCAGCTTATTCAAGTCACTGGTGAGTATTCCTGCCGGCAGCTTTACCTGTCTGGGGCTTTCGGTGTCAATATCGACCACGCAGGCAAGCTGGAGGCGCAGGCCGGTCCTTACGGCTATTGCATCGGCGTTTTCAAGAATTATCTTCGCCACGCCGCTGCCGACCGTGCCGAAACCGACCAAACCGACCTTTACATTTCTTTCCTGCATCTTGCCTTTTCCCGCTAAAGCCCGTAGCATAAGAACTCCGTGCAAAATAGTCAATCGCCTTGTATATTTTGATTATGTCTTTGCATCGTTGTTATTGTGAACCGATAGTTGAGCCGACGACCGAGCTGGCCGGTGCGGAAGCTCGTCATCTTGGCTCGGTATTACGTCTGCAAAGAGGGGATAAAGTAGAGCTTTTCGACGGCGCCGGCTCGCTGGCCTCTGCCACGGTATCAGCGGTCGAAAAAAACAAAGTAACGCTCGATATCGAGCACGTGGGGCGAAGCGAACCACCGAAGTCATGCAGGATAATCATCGCGGTTAGTGTCCCCAAAGGCCGGCGTTTCGACTGGCTGATTGAAAAATGCACCGAGTTGGGCGTTGACCGAATTTGCCCGGTGATATTCGAGCGCACCGTTAAGCAGCCGGCCAATCCGAAAACGGCGGGGCGGTGGAAAAATCTCGCCGTCTCAGCAGCCAAACAATGCAAAAGATTGTTCCTGCCTGTAATCGATTCGCCGGCAACTTTGCTCGATGCCCTCGAAATGCTGACGGCACAGTATCCCCAATGCCGAATTATCGCGGGCGGATTGTCCGACGATTGCCCGCCATTGGCTAAGCAGCCCTTCGGCAAAACCGACGTGGCTGTCATTGTCGGCCCGGAAGGGGGATTCACAGAAAATGAGCAATCACTGTTGCAGGGCAGGGGCGTTGTTTTTGTTCGATTGACCGATACCGTTTTGCGCATCGAGACGGCAGCAATGGCCTTTGCTTCAATTTTAACGGCGCAAAGGGACGAAGGATAACATTGGTGCTTCGAGAAAAAGAAGAAATCCTTTTTGAATGGGTTTGTCCCAAACAAGTATCGGATGCTGCTGTCAAGGCGAGCTTGCGAAGATGGATGGTTTTTGTTCCACGAGTTCTTCTTGTTACTGCTATTCTTTGGACAGCATTGTATTTTGCCCTCGATTATGTCTTTCCACCTAATTCCGACATTAGTCTCGACAAGCTTTTTATATTAGGATTCATTGTCGTAATTGTACCGTTGGGATTTATATGTTTGACGGCTTATCTGACTGAAAAATACTCTCGGACTAAGTATCGGATAACTTCTAAACGAGTTGCTATTACTACAAGTAGTGGCACAAAAGCAATAAAGTGGAATAGCATAGTTACCTACGAGTTGTTCGATTACAAAGAATTTGAAGCATTCTCAGGAATACGTTTTTTCACTTATAAGGGTAGGTCCAAAATATCAATTTGTCTTCCTGCGGATGATCGTAGTGCTCAGATAATCAAATATATAGCCGATCGGGTTCCGCTACTTGAGAAAACCCTGCCAAGTTTTGAGATTATTAAGTTATCTCTATGGCAAAAGGTGTGTCTTTGGTTTATTACCGTGTTATTTTCTTTATGTGCGTCATTTTACCTTGCTTTTAATGGACCTGCGTGGAGTATTGGCCTCGTTTACATAGTACTGTTTTTGGGGCCTGGAACAATTTTCGTATGTGTTGTTTATGGGAGACGGTACTTAAATAATAACAGTCTTAAATTTTACATATGTGCCTTTAATTTGCTCTCTGTAGTTTTAATTTTGTTGTTAGCTGTTTGGCTGCGGCTTTGGCAATTGAAAAGAGAATGCGGCTGGTAAAGTATAGTAGATAATCCGGAAATTGAAAGGATTCTTTTATGCCCAATACACTGCTCGAAGAAATTGAATATAAGGTTCAGAACACTAATTTCGGCTCGTGGCGGCGCTACGGCTACGTAGACGGCACGAGCTTTCACGAATTCAAATCGCACGCGACGTTTATGGGGATGCCCCTGGTGCACTATACCTACGGCAGGTGTCCGGAGACCGGCCGGAGAGTCGTTGCCAAGGGTTTCATCGCCGTGGGCAAGCTCGCCGCCGGGGTCATCGCAATAGGACACGTTTCGGTCGGCGTTATTGCGATAGGACAGTTGGCCGTGGGTCTGTTATTCGGTCTTGGCCAGCTTTCCACGGGCGTCGCAGCGGTGGGGCAAATGGCATTAGGGGTTGCCTTCGGGCTTGGTCAATTCGCAACAGGTCTGGCCGCAATCGGCCAGTTCGCACTGGGCAAATATGTTATCGCTCAGTTCGGCATAGGAGAATTTGTTTTATCCACGACTCGCAGCGACCCGGAAGCGGTGCGGTTTTTCAAGGCCTGGCCAATTGTCAGGTACTTTCTCGGTTCCCGCTAAATCGGCCGGCCGGCGAGTATCTTCTCGAACTCGCCTTCGTGGATAAACGCCCCGGGGCCTCTTGGATTGTGCTTGGTCAGCATTTTTATTGCCGCGGCGAATTTCTTATCAAGCCGGGCGACGAAACACCGGGACTGGATTCCTGCTCCCTCAGGGATGACAATTTGATAGGCGTGCAGCGTCAGCCGGTCGATAAGCGGTTTTTCCTCCTGAAATTTGCCGAGCCGGTATTCCTTTTTGAAATCCGAGAGCATTAAAGGTGTGCTGCTCCCATAAAGCGGGTCAATCGCAATCGCCAATCCCGTGCTTGCTAAGTGCACGCGTATCTGATGCGTCCTTCCCGTTAATGGTTTCACTGCCAGTAACGCAGTCAGGCCGAAATCAGCCATCAGCCGCCACTCGGTGATGCTTTTTTTGCCGCCGCGTTTGTGAATCACCATCCGCTCAGGGTGCTTTCTGCTCCTCGCAATCGGCGCATCTATGGAATCCTGATGTTCGAGAATTGCTCCTTTGACAATCGCTAAATAGGTTTTGCTGACCTTTCTTTTGAGGAAGCAATCCGCTAACGTCCGCTGGGTGGGGCGGTTTCGGGCCAGAATCATCACGCCGCTTGTGTCTTTATCGAGCCGATGCACCAGCCGAAGCCGGGCCGTTGCATCGGCGCCCAGTTGCCCTGCGAGAAAATCGACGAGCTGCGGCTGTCTCGACCGGTCCTTTGTCACCGATACCCCGGCGGGCTTGTTGACGACGATTATGTCGCCGTCTTCGTAAATTATCTCAATCGAATCTTTTCGCATTTCACCTCTTCTTAGCTCCGCCTGCGCTTGTCCGCCGCAGGTGGAGCGGACAAGCTTCCTTGACGCAGGTTCGCCTGTAGCTTATAGTATTTGCCAGCAAAAGTGTAGTAAACTTGTCCGCCGCAGCGGAATGGATTGAGAAATGAAAATACCGCCGGTAAAAGGGACACGCGATTTTTACCCCGAAGATATGGCCGTCCACAACTGGATTGTTGATGGCTGGAAGAGGGTCTCAGTCCGCAACGGCTTCGAGGAATACGACGGCCCCATCTTCGAGTACCTCCGGATGTTTCAAATTAAAAGCGGCGACGAAATCGTCGAGCAGTTGTTTTCTCTCAAGGACCGCGGCGGGCGTGACCTGGCCATCAGGCCGGAAATCACACCTACGCTTGCCAGAATGGTAAATCAGAGAATCAACTCTTTGCCGAAGCCCATCAAGTGGTTTTCAGTGCCCCGCCTTTGCCGGGCCGAACGCCCACAAAAAGGCCGCCTCCGCGAATTCTTCCAGTGGAATATCGACATAATCGGCATCGACGACGTTCTCGCCGATGCGGAAGTCATTTTCACAACCGT
>Ga0315544_1000153_pt1 | contig 70019 bp, 51 predicted proteins | sample SalMarSW160130MG_2_FD_202543 | JGI IMG/M metagenome (GOLD analysis project Ga0315544, IMG submission 202543) | Salt marsh sediment microbial communities from the Plum Island Ecosystem LTER, Massachusetts, United States - Salt Marsh Sediment SW1601-130 ...
ACTACAATTTCACCGAGCTCATGGCTGAGACAGCGCCCAGATCGTTACACCATTCGTGCAGGTCGGAACTTACCCGACAAGGAATTTCGCTACCTTAGGACCGTTATAGTTACGGCCGCCGTTTACCAGGGCTTCGGTTCAGAGCTTTTTCCGACAAGTCGGAATAACTCCCCCCCTTAACCTTCCGGCACCGGGCAGGTGTCAGGCCTTATACGTCATTTTTCAATTTAGCAAAGCCTTGTGTTTTTGATAAACAGTCGCCTGGGCCATTTCTCTGCGTCCCGATGTCACCATCGGGAGACCTTTATCCCGAAGTTACAGGTCCAATTTGCCTAGTTCCTTAGCCATGAATCACTCGAGCACCTTAGGATTCTCTCCTTGACCACCTGTGTCGGTTTGCGGTACGGGTAGTATAAACCTGAAGCTTAGAGGTTTTTCTTGGAAGTATGTTTAGAGTCATTATCCGCTTGTCCGAAGACTCACGGTACTATCAGGTTCACCAGGATTAAGCTATTAACCCAATCCTAAAGCTACACCCTTCAACGTACTATTCCGTCAGTACGCAGACTTTTCACTTCTTCGTCACCCCATCGCAGTTTATACCAGTACAGGAATGTTGACCTGTTATCCATCGACTACTCCCGATTACCCGGAATTCGTCTTAGGTCCCGACTAACCCTGATCCGATTAGCGTTGATCAGGAAACCTTAGTCTATCGGTGTGCCGGTTTCCCACCGGCATTATCGTTACTTATGCCTACATTTTCTCTTCCAGCCACTCCAACCTGTCTTACGGCAGATCTTCAAAGTAACTGGAATGCTCCCCTACCTCCCGACACTTGCGTGTCGGGACCATAGCTTCGGTAGTATACTTAATGCCCGTTTATTATCCATGCCCAAGCGCTCGACTAGTGAGCTGTTACGCACTCTTTAAATGAATGGCTGCTTCCAAGCCAACATCCTAGCTGTTTAAGCAGTCGGACTACGTTTGATCAACTTAGTATACATTTGGGGACCTTAGCTGATGGTCTGGGTTGTTCCCCTTTTGGCCACGGACCTTAGCACCCATAGCCTCACTCCCGAGCATATGTCGTAGCATTCGGAGTTTGTCAAGGTTTGATAGGCGGCGAAGCCCTCTAGCCTTATCAGTAGCTCTACCTCCACGACACTAAATCTCGAGGCTGCACGTAAATGCATTTCGGGGAGTACGAGATATTTCCTGGTTTGATTGGCCTTTCACCCCTACCCACAGCTCATCCAAACACTTTTCAACGTATACTGGTTCGGCCCTCCATCCCGTGTTACCGGGCCTTCAGCCTGGCCATGGGTAGATCACCAGGTTTCGCGTCTACCCCCACTAACTATACCTGTCTTGCGACAGGGACGCCCTATTCAGACTTGCTTTCGCTTCGGTTGCGTACCGTAAATACTTAACCTTGCTAGTGAGGAGTAACTCGTAGGCTCATTATGCAAAAGGCATGCCGTCATCCCGATAAATCGGGACTCCGACCGTTTGTAAGCGTATGGTTTCAGGAACTATTTCACTCCCTGACTTAGGGTACTTTTCACCTTTCCCTCACGGTACTAGTGCACTATCGGTCTCTCAGGAGTATTTAGCCTTACCAGATGGTCCTGGTAGATTCACACAGGATTTCACGTGTCCCGTGTTACTCAGGATACTACTAGGATTATAACTCTTTACGTATACGGGACTTTCACCCTTTATAGTCCAGCTTTCCAGAAGGGTTCTACTTAAAGTTAATCTCCATATTGTAGTCCTACAACCCTATATATGCCGAAACATTTATAGTTTAGGCTATTCCCCGTTCGATCGCCACTACTAAGGGAATCACTATTGTTTTCTGTTCCTCCGGGTACTAAGATGTTTCAGTTCCCCGGGTTAGTCTCCCCCGCCTAGGGCGGGGAATGATACCTCTTCAAGGTACCGGGTTGCCCCATTCGGAAATCCACGGATCTAAGGTTATTTGCACCTCCCCGTGGCTTATCGCAGCTTATCACGTCCTTCATCACCTCTGAGAGCCAAGGCATCCACCATACGCTCTTAATAACTTTCTTTGTTTTACACAACTTAATAAATAAATATCTCTTCTCAATATGTCAAAGAACTTGATGATTTACGATTTCAGATTTTAGATTTAAAATTTAAGATTTTAGATAAATCAAAAATCGTAAATCAGGTAGTGGAGAATATCGGAGTCGAACCGATGACCTCATGCGTGCAAAGCATGCGCTCTAGCCAGCTGAGCTAATTCCCCAATTTTTTTAGAACTTTCAGTTCTTCTTGGGGTTTGTCAGGAGTATCCTCCAGCAGTTAAATCTTACCGGTTATTCCGGTGTTTAATTCCCAGGTAAATTATTGTAGTCCCGCCCAGACTTGAACTGGGGACCTCTACATTATCAGTGTAGCGCTCTAACCAGCTGAGCTACGGGACTGTATTATTTGCAAATAGTATATCCCACCTGCTCATCCGGTTAATCCCTTTAACTAACTCCTAAAAATTATAAAAGAGACTCAATAACTGAACCCTGCCTGCCGGCAGACAGGTTCGGGACTGTTACAATCTTTACGTCTTTGGAATTATTATATTATTAATAAAAAAGAAGAGACTCAAAAGGAAAAAGAATAATTTGTAATAAATCTATCTCTAGAAAGGAGGTGTTCCAGCCACACCTTCCGGTACGGCTACCTTGTTACGACTTAGCCCCAGTCACTGGGTTTACCTTAGGCCGCTCTTTTAGGTTACAGACTTCAGGTACCCCCGGCTTCCATGGCTTGACGGGCGGTGTGTACAAGGCCCGGGAACGTATTCACCGCGCCGTGGCTGATGCGCGATTACTAGCGATTCCAGCTTCATGAAGTCGAGTTGCAGACTTCAATCCGAACTGTGACCAGTTTTAGAGATTTGCATCCTGTTACCAGGTAGCTGCCCTTTGTACTGGCCATTGTAACACGTGTGTAGCCCTGGACATAAGGGCCGTGCTGATTTGACGTCATCCCCACCTTCCTCACGGTTTACACCGGCAGTTTCGTTAGAGTCCCCGGCAATATCCGATGGCAACTAACGATGAGGGTTGCGCTCGTTATGGGACTTAACCCGACACCTCACGGCACGAGCTGACGACAACCATGCAGCACCTTGCAGATCGTCCCGAAGGAAATTCACTTTTCAGCGAATGTCGCTCTACATTTAAGCCCAGGTAAGGTTCCTCGCGTATCATCGAATTAAACCACATGTTCCACCGCTTGTGCGGGCCCCCGTCAATTCCTTTGAGTTTCAACCTTGCGGTCGTACTCCCCAGGTGGATCACTTAATGCTTTTGCTCAGCCGCTGGCAGTATATCGCCAACAGCGAGTGATCATAGTTTACAGCGTGGACTACCAGGGTATCTAATCCTGTTTGCTCCCCACGCTTTCGTGCCTCAGCGTCAGTTACAGTTTAGTGAGCTGCCTACGCAATCGGTGTTCTGTGTAATATCTAAGCATTTCACCGCTACATTACACATTCCGCCCACCTCAGCTGCACTCAAGGAAAGCAGTATCAATGGCAGTTTCCCGGTTAAGCCGGAAGATTTCACCACTGACTTACTACCCCGCCTACGCACCCTTTAAACCCAATAAATCCGGATAACGCTTGCATCCTCCGTATTACCGCGGCTGCTGGCACGGAGTTAGCCGATGCTTATTCGTACAGTACAGTCAAACCTCGACACGTCGAGGTAGTTCTTCCTGTACAAAAACAGTTTACAACCCGTAGGGCCGTCATCCTGCACGCGGCATGGCTGGGTCAGACTTTCGTCCATTGCCCAATATTCCTCACTGCTGCCTCCCGTAGGAGTCTGGTCCGTGTCTCAGTACCAGTGTGGGGGATCATCCTCTCAGATCCCCTAACCATCGTTGCCTTGGTGAGCAGTTACCTCACCAACAAGCTAATGGTACGCATGCCTATCTCTAACCGTCGGAACTTTAATCATAAGAACATGCGATCCTATGATATTATGGAGTATTAATCCGAATTTCTCCGGGCTATCCCCCAGTTAGAGGTAAGTTACATACGCGTTACTCACCCGTGCGCCGGTCGTGTTCCCGACGAATCGGGACTTACCCCTCGACTTGCATGTGTTAAGCCTGCCGCTAGCGTTCATCCTGAGCCAGGATCAAACTCTTCATTGTAATAAAGAATTTTGATATGTCTCAAGATTTATTACTCATAAAGGAATTTCCAATATGTATTATTCGAACCTTTATCGTCTCTTCAATTTTTTCAAAGAACTTTATATACTGTTGGGATGACAAAATTAATAAACATAAGAAAAATATGCCATCTTTTACCAATATATTTTGCCTTTTCTAATTAAAAAATTTAGATTATAAAGCGGCTGCAAATGTATAACTAAATTTCTTCCCGGCAAAAGAAATACAGATATTTTTAAACAATACATTTATATTTTAACAGATATTTGAGTTATATTGTTCAAAATCAATATAAATGCCTTGTATAAAATGTTATCGCAGATAATCGTAATAAAATTTTTTATATAAATATCATAAATTTTAATGAATTAATTAAACATGATAGTCAAATATTTTAGCATTAAAAGAAAATTTTCAGAAGAGTATTATCTGGTTTTTTATTTATTCGTAATAGTTGAATTTGTCATTTGAAGTTTTTACAGGATTTTGTAATAATACTTTCTTTTTTTTGTTAATTATTTATAAAAAAATATAATCTGCTCAAAAAGTGTAATAAAATTTGTTCATAATATTATATATTAGTTGAAATTTTAATTAGTCAATCGTGTGAACGACGCCTTAGTTATAATACCTACCTATAATGAAAAAGAAAATATAGAGAGGATAATAAGAAAGATCTTCTCCCTACCCAGGCCATATGATATTCTGATAGTGGATGATGGTTCACCTGACAACACGGCTAATATTGTTAAAAATCTAAAAGAGAAAGAATTTAATAACAGGCTTAACCTTATTGAGCGATCAGGAAAACTTGGCTTAGGCACTGCATATATCTGTGGATTTAAGTGGGCACTTAAGCATGGTTATGATTACATATTTGAAATGGATGCAGATTTTTCGCATAATCCCGATGATTTAATAAGATTACATGAAGCATGTTTAAACGGAGCAGACATGTCTATAGGTTCCCGCTATAAATCCGGTGTTAATGTAGTAGACTGGCCTGTGGGCAGAGTGTTGATATCTTATTTTGCTTCCGCTTATGTAAGGCTTATAACAGGTATGAGAATTAAGGATACTACCGCAGGATTTAAGTGTTACACAAGACAGGTACTTGAGTCAATAGATTTGGATAAAATAAAGTTTAAGGGCTATGCCTTTCAGGTTGAAATGAAATTTATTGCCTGGAAAATGGGATTTGACATAAAAGAAATACCAATAGTCTTTACTGACAGAAAAGAGGGAACATCGAAAATGTCAGGCGGAATATTTAACGAGGCTCTTTGGGGCGTTTTAAAAATGAAGTTAAAAAGTATCTTCAGATCTTACAAAAGGTAACTTCACATGACGAAAATCTTAATCAAAAATGCTGCAATTATAAACCAGGGCCGGAAATTCAAAGGTGATGTTCTGTTAAATAATGAGATAATTGAAAAGATATATGAAGGGCCGTTGGCAGGTAATATAAATGAAGCAACAGTTTTAGATGCTACCGATAAAATCCTTATCCCCGGAGTGATTGATAATCATGTTCATTTCAGAGAACCCGGACTGACTCATAAAGCTGATATAGCTAGCGAGTCAAGAGCTGCTGTTGCCGGCGGAGTTACCTCTTTTATGGATATGCCTAACACTAATCCGCAGACCACAACTCAGGATTTGCTGGAAGAAAAGTACAGGATTGCAGAAAAATGTTCACTGGCAAATTACTCATTCTATATTGGTGCAACAGACAGCAATCTTAAAGAATTATTTAAGACAAATCCGCATGAGGTTTGTGGAATTAAAATTTTTATGGGGTCCTCAACCGGCAATATGCTGGTAAGTAATATTAATACACTTAAGGACATATACTCCCATGCCCCTCTGATAATAGCTGCTCATTGCGAGGATGAAGAAATCATTATGAATAATACCTGGAAATACAGGAAAAAGTATGGACAGAATTTACATGTTAAGTATCATCCGTTAATAAGGGATACTGAGGCATGTTATAAGTCTTCCTCCATGGCAGTTGAGTTGGCAGCAAAGTATAATTCAAGATTACATATTCTGCATGTTTCAACAGAAAAAGAGCTGGAATTGTTTAACAGTGGTATCCCGGTTACAGAGAAAAGGATTACAGCTGAAGTGTCTGTGCACCATCTTTGGTTTAGTGACCGGGACTATGAGAAGCTGGGAACAAGAATTAAATGTAACCCTGCCATTAAAAGTAATAATGATAAGGAAGCACTTTTTAAAGCAATGCTAGGCGGTAAAATAGATACAATTGCTACCGATCATGCCCCGCATACAATTTACGAGAAAAATAATTCCTATTTTAAAGCACCTTCAGGATTACCTATGATTCAGCATTCTCTTACAGCCATGCTTGAGTTTTATCACCAGGGAAGGATTACACTTGAGCATATTGTTGAAAAAATGTGTCATACTCCGGCAGATATTTTTCAAATTGAAAAAAGGGGATATATAAAAGAAGGTTATTGGGCCGATTTGGTACTATTAGATTTAAATCATAAATGGGAAGTAAAACCAGAAAATATATTATATAAATGTAAATGGTCACCTTTTGAAAATCTCATCTTTCATTCAGCTGTAAGCCATACATTTGTAAATGGAAATCTTGTTTACCAGGAAGGTAGTATCATTGAATCTTCTTTTGGGAAGAGACTTTTATTTAAAAGGTAGTCCAGACTATAATACTAACTTTAAGAAAAAATTAAAATTCTAATTATTATGAATAAAATTATTATCAACCTGATTATGTTATGTTTAATCCTTAGTTATTTAAGCTGTAAGGAAAACAGGCAGGAATCGAAGCAATATTATGAAGCTGGCAAATATAAAATTGATTCCATGGTAAAAAATTTAATAGCCGATACCATTATTTATGATGTAATTATAAGAAATCCTGATCCTAATGATAAATGGACCGAGAAATGTCTTGCTCATTTTGATAAGAGCAGGTTTGTTGATCAGCTTTTTGATGCAGTCTATGACAAACATGCCATTGCCTATGATTTCTTTTCAGGAAAAAAAATTACTCCCGGAGGATTAAAAAGAATAGAAAGATCCAATGATTTTAGCCGCGAGAAAATAGGTAAAATACAGTTTTCTGAATCCTGGTATTATGATTCACTGAATTTAGTTATGGAAAAGAGAATAATTTCCCTGGTTCTCGGCTATGAGTTGTATGGAGATAATGGTGAAATAATAGGTTATAAACCTGCATTTAAAATTGATTTAAATTAGGGTATTAATTGTTATTTGAATAATATAATGAATTAATATGCCAACAATTCTTGTGTTCAGAAAGTTATTTAAGGAAAAATAATTATTTTTAATCGTAAAATATTTTAATTAAAAAATTATCATTTTAGATGTTAACAGTTGAAAAAATTGGCGGAACTTCAATGTTGAGATTCCTGGATGTTCTGAAAAACATTATTATCAGTAATAGAGAAGATTGTGATTACTATAACAGAATTTTTGTAGTTTCAGCCTATGATAATGTTACGAACTGGCTGCTTGAACATAAAAAGACCGGAGCACCAGGGATTTATCAGAAGTTCGTCAATAATGAGGACTATAGCAGGGCCCTCCATGAACTACTAAGTAAATTACTGGATATAAACAGAAGTTTTACTGGTATAAAACTGGATATAGAAGTTGCTGAAAACTTTATAACCAACAGAATTGTAAGTGCAAAGAATTACCTGGCGAGCCTGGCTGATGTTCTGGCTTCAGGATATGTTAACAGACAAAATATATTACTTGCTGCAAGAGAGATTCTTGCTTCACTGGGTGAAGCGCACTCTGCATTTAATACAGTAAATATTCTGGAAAATAATGGTATCAATGCAACTTTTGTTGACTTATGCGGATTCAATGATTCAGAATACCTTACAATAGATGAACGAATTCATAAAGCATTTAAAAATCTGGATTATTCCAAAACCATACCAGTAGTAACAGGATATACCAAAGGCACTGAAGGTATAATGAGAGAATTTGACAGGGGATATTCTGAGGTTACATTCAGTAAGATCGCTGTTGAAGTCAAGGCAGATGAAGCCGTAATACATAAAGAATACCATCTTTCTTCAGCAGATCCTAATATTGTAGGTTTAGATAAATCAGTACCGGTTGGCCACACAAATTTCAATGTGGCTGACCAGCTTGCTGACATAGGTATGGAAGCAATTCATCCCAAAGCATCCAAACCACTGGAAATATCAGGAATAAACATTCGTATAAAAAGTACTTTTGAGCCCGGGCATCCGGGTACATTAATCTCTAAAGACTATATAAGTAAGAATACAAGAGTCGAAATTATTTCCGGGATTAATGCAGTTGTAGCTATAGAAATTCACGATCCCTTGATGGTTGGTGAAGTTGGCTTTGACAGGGGTATAATGGAAATCTTTCAAAAGTACAAAGTCAGTTATATTATGAAGTCAACAAATGCAAACAGTATTACCCAGGTAATTCTGGAAGAGGACTTAAATAACGAATTAATTAAGGAATTGAAAAATACCTACCACGAAGTCACAGTTAAGCAAGTGGCTTTGGTATGTGCATTGGGAACCAATATAGCTAAACCGGGAATACTTGCAAAAGCGACCCAGGCATTAGCAAAAAATAAAATTAATATAGAAAGTATTTCTCAATCACTTAAGCAGGTTAATATGCAATTTGTCATCGAACGTAAGGATTATAAAAAGGCTATAATTGCATTAAATGACGCACTATGTAATAATTAACAGAATCCTTCTGGTTCTCTCAACAATAATTTAGTATTTTAACATTGTAACACACTAATAATTACTTTCATTAGTTTTCTAAAAGAACAATTACAGTATATTTTGAAAAGAGCATTAATAATAACGTCTTTTATTTTATTATCGTTTCATAATATATATGCACAAAATGAGTTTAAACCGAAAACTTATCTGGGTATTATTCAGGGAGTTAACTTTTCACGAGTTGATTTTGATATTTCTGGCATTGAACAGAAGTTCGTGTCAGGTTACAGCGGAGGATTAATCTTTAGATATGTCTCTGAACCGATCGCAGGAATTCAGATTGAATTAAATTATACACAAAAAGGGTGGTCGGGAAAACTTGATACATCTGCATTTTATAACGGGCGTTTAAAGTATATCGAGATGCCTTTTTTTACTCACATAACTTTGGGAAAAAACAAAACATTTTTTACTGTTAACTTTGGTCCCTATGCTTCATATCAGATAATGAACAGAATTGAAAGTAACATAGATTATCCTGTGGAGATTGACAATAAGTTTGAGTTTGGATATTGTGCGGCAATCGGACTTGGTTTTCACTTTTCGATAGGCACTTTTCAGATTGAGGGCAGATATTTACATAGCCTTACCAATTTTTTTAATAAATCAACTAATCCTCAGTTTAACGCATCGAGAAACCAGTTAATAAACATATCCTTCACTTATCTTGTAAAATTAAATTAAGCTGTAATTATACACCCAGGTCCCTTACCACCATTTGTATTGTTTCTTTACTCCTCTGTTCAAGCAATAATTCCTTTTTTACCATCGTACGCCTGATTGTTTTATCATCATAATAACGAATTGTAATAAGTTCAAGCTCCGATTCATATGAAACATCATAATCCTGTTTGAGATCCTGAATAACAAGATTAATTCTTGTCTGGTCATTATTTACACATACTTTAAAATTTATAGCAGTATTTTGCATTAAATTAATTTTCAATCCATATTTAGCAAAACAGCCAAAAATTTTTTCAAGATTATTCTCACTAATAAATGAAAAATCCCTGGGATATATATGTATTAAAACCTGATTCATCTTGAAAATAAAAGAAGGGATTAATCTTTCATAAGTGTCATCTCCGACTATTGTACCAGGTTCTTCAGGATTATAGAAGGATTTAATATAAAGCTTAATGTTCTTCCTCTGTAAAGGCTGAATTGTTTTGGGATGTATTACACTTGTCCCGTAGTAGGCAAGTTCTATGGCATCGCGATAAGAGATTTTATCAATTTTGACCGTATTATCGAAATATTTTGGATCGGCATTTCGAACTCCTGAAACATCCTTCCAGATTGTAATGTTTTTAATATCCAGCATATATGCAATTACTGCTGCCGTATAATCAGAACCTTCCCTGCCTAAAGTAGTTGAAAGATTACTTGTTGTCGATGCAATAAATCCCTGGGTTACATAGGCCTCATTATTCTTAAAGTTAAAAGCATTTCTTACAAGCTTTTCTGATAGTTCCCAGTCGATATTAGCTTCTCGAAAATTATTATCCGTTTTTAAATATTTCCTTATATCCAACCATACTGAATTAATACCTGCAAATTTTAAGTAGGCATCAACAATCTTTGTCGATAATATCTCACCGATGGGTACTATTTGATCATATTCGAAGTTATACTGAAAAGAATGCTCCTGGCTGAGTTTTTCTTTAAGCTTGCTAAAAATATTATCTATTTCCCGGAAGACAGGAGTCCCTTTATCAGGAAACAGGTTGTTTAATATTTCATAATGATATGATTCAACATTCTCTAAAGCTGATTTAATTTCCGGATTATTATTAAAGTAATATTCTGTAACTTTTTCCATGGCATTGGTAGTCTTACCCATCGCTGAGACCACAATAATAGTCCGGTCTTTAATACTCTTAATTATTTTTGCCAGGTTTCTTACAGCATCCGCATCTTTTATTGATGCACCTCCAAATTTAAAGACGATCATATTTAATTCGAACCTATTATTGTTATTATAAAATCAAGATATTTATCAATGCTTCAAGTTACTAATTTAGTATCTCAGTTTATAATTTTTTATTTTTTTTTATCAAGAATTATTTATTGTTCTATTGTTAACAATACCCGTTTTTAAATTATAACATATTACTTTGTATAAAATATATAGCTTTGGATAATGGAACTTAAGGAGATCACTAATTTATATAAGGATCATCCCAATACAGCAGATTTTATTAATGAATTAAAAAACTCCCGCTTAACCAGAATTCATCTTAAGGGATTATCAGGCTCATCAAAATCTGCATTTGCAGCCCTTACTATTAATCAAATCCAGGGCATAAACCTGATCATATTTTCAGATAAAGACGAGGCAGCATATTTTTATAACGATCTAATTAATCTGCTTGGTGAAAAGAATATTCTATTTTTCCCTTCATCGTACAAACGATCAGTTCAGTATAACCAGATTGATAATGGTAATATTATTCTCAGAACAGAGGTACTTAATAAGCTTACTTCACTAATTGATGAAAAGAAGGAAATGACTGCAGGCCTTGGCATTGTTTCATATCCCGAAGCACTTATTGAGAAAGTTATGCTCCATAATAGTATAAAAAGCTACACTATGCAGCTGTTAAGGGGTCAAAGAATTACAATTGAATCTATTTATGATGTAATGGAAGAATATAAATATAATCAGTCGGACTTTGTTTATGAGCCGGGACAGTTTGCAACAAGAGGAGGTATCGTTGATATTTTTTCATATTCCAATGACTTGCCATACAGGCTGGATTTTTTTGGAGATGAAATTGAATCTATTCGAACATTTGATGTTGAAACACAGCTTTCAAAGGAACATCTTGAAGAAATTTTTATTTTACCTAATGTACAGGATATTTCTATTGAAGAAATAAGAGAATCTTTTCTGAAGTTTATTCCCGGATCATCCAGAATATGGATTTCAGATATAGATTTTATTGCAAGAAAAATAGATGAATTATTTAAGAATACAGTATTTAAAGTCGAAACAGAAGAAATTAAAACAACAGAAAAAAACGAAATATTAATTACCGGAGAGGATTTTCTCGAAAAGCTTAAAGATTTTACTGTAATTGAATCAGGTCACAGATATTATTTCCCGTCAGAAAAGAGATATACTTTTAATACGACCCTTCAGCCGGCTTTTAATAAAAATTTCACTTTGCTGGGAGAATATTTAAAAGAATTTACAGTGAAAGGTTATACTAATTATGTACTTTCTGATAGTAAAGATCAAATAGAGCGACTTATATCAATATTTAATAATATTGACAATACAATCAAATTTAAACCACTGTTTAAGACTATACATGAGGGATTTATTGATCATGATTTTCAGATCTGTTGCTTTACAGATCATCAGATTTTTGACAGATATCATAAATATAATTTCACTAAATATTTTTCAAACAAATCTGCTCTGTCAATTAAGGAGATCAGGGGGCTGCAGCCTGGAGACTACGTAGTACATATAGATCATGGTATAGGAATATTCGGGGGGCTGGAAAAAATTGAAGTTAACAATAAATTTCAGGAAGCAGTAAGACTCGTTTACAGGGATAACGATATTCTGTATGTCAGTATCCATTCTTTACACAGAATTTCAAAATATAAAGGGAAGGACGATACAGCTCCAAAAATATATAAGCTGGGTACCGGGGCATGGCAAAAACTTAAGCAAAATACAAAGAGGAAAGTAAAGGATATTGCCAGGGAATTAATTTACCTTTATGCTAAAAGAAAAACACAGCAGGGTTTTTCATATTCACCAGACACATACCTGCAGGAAGAACTGGAGGCATCTTTTTTATTCGAGGATACTCCTGATCAACTTCTGGCTGCAAAATCAGTTAAAAAGGATATGGAAGACAATACTCCAATGGACAGGCTCGTATGTGGTGATGTTGGATTTGGTAAAACGGAAGTAGCTATTCGTGCAGCCTTTAAGGCAGTAGCTGACAGCAAACAAGTGGCTATCTTAGTGCCTACGACAATACTGGCTCTTCAGCATTACAATACATTTAATGAAAGACTAAGGGATTTCCCGTGTAATGTTGACTATATAAGTCGCTTAAAAAAAGAAAAAGACCAAAAGAAAACATTAAAGAAACTGGAAGAGGGGGCCCTGGATATTTTAATAGGGACTCACAGGTTATTAAGCAAAGACATAAAATTTAAAGATTTAGGATTGTTAATAATTGATGAAGAACACAGATTCGGAGTTATTGCAAAGGAAAGATTAAGACAATTGAAATTAAACATTGATACACTTATTTTAACAGCTACTCCTATACCCAGAACCATGCAATTTTCTTTACTCGGAGCCAGGGATTTTTCTATCGTTAATACTCCGCCCCCAAACAGACATCCAATTGCAACAGAGTTACATACATTTAATGAAGACATAATAAAAGAAGGCATTGAATTTGAAGTATCAAGAAACGGTCAGGTTTTTTTCCTTCATAACAGAATACAAAATATTGTTGAAATTGAGGCTTTAATAAACAGGTTATGTCCGCGTGTTAAAACAGCAATTGCTCATGGCCGGATGGAAAGTAAAAAACTGGAACAGGTCATGCTGGATTTTATCAGGGGCGATTATGATGTGCTGGTAGCAACAACCATAATAGAATCGGGGTTGGATATCCCCAATGCAAATACAATTTTTATCAATAATGCCCAGAATTACGGGCTAAGCGATTTACATCAGCTAAGGGGCCGGGTAGGAAGATCAAATAAAAAAGCCTTTTGTTATTTACTGGCTCCTCCGTTGACTTTTATGACTCCTGAAGCAAGGAGAAGGCTAAAAGCTATTGAAGAGTATTCTGATTTAGGCAGCGGCTTTAATATTGCACTCCAGGATCTCGATATCAGGGGAGCCGGAAATCTGCTGGGAGTTGAACAAAGTGGATTTATTGCAGATATTGGATTTGAAACTTATAACAGGATTCTTAATGAAGCTATACATGAACTACAGGAAAATGAATATAAGGATTTGTTTTCAGGAAAGCAGGTGAAACCTGTAAAAACAGAGACTCCGGATAAATATATTAATGATTGTCAGATAGATACCGATCTGGAGCTATTGTTCCCCGATGACTATATCTCAAATATATCAGAAAGAATTTACTTATACAGGCAATTGGATAATATCGAAACCGAAGAAGAACTAAAGGAATTTGAAAATCAGCTAAAAGATAGGTTTGGCCCTCTACCCGGACCAACAAAGGAACTTCTGGTAGTTGTAAAATTGAGATGGAATGCTGTTAAGCTGGGATTCGAAAGAATAGTACTGAAAAATCAAAAATTGATCGCATATTTTATTTCAAATCAAGATTCTCCGTATTATAAGTCAGAGATCTTTAGTAATATTTTATCCTTCGTTCAAAAAAATCCTGATTCAATAAGTTTGAAAGAGATTAATAATAAATTAACGCTGACATTAGAAAATATTGACAATATAAGCGAAGCAGCCGGATTTCTTAAGACTATTTTAAATAATTAAACCTAAAATAAAATAGCTTTTTTATATTTGAAAACAAATTTACTTTTGCCTTTATTATTTATTTTGCCTGAATGAATTTTAGGGTTAAAATGCATTAGATTATCATCTAAATAAAGCCGGTACAAAATTTGTATAACAAATTATAGTTATTTTTTATGCAAAATAACAGGTAATGCTCTTAATTAATAATAGTCAAATTAATGAATCTAACGATTGATATAGGAAATACAAACATTAAAATTGCCCTTTTTGATAACGATAAGATAATTATGACCAGGATTTATGAAGAATTTACCATCAGGCAATTAAATAATTTAAATAATATATATAAATTCAGGAATGTTATACTTTCTTCAGTTATTATTAATGATTTCCTGATTAAGGACTTGCAATTGAACTTATATAATTTTGTTGAGTTGACTTACAAAACTCCCCTGCCAATAAAAAATAAATATAAATCACCGGAAACTATAGGGAATGACCGGCTGGCAGCAGTTGCAGGAGCGAACAAAATTTTTCCGAATAATACGGTTCTGGTAATTGACACAGGAACCGCAATTACCTACGATATTGTTACAAGTGATGCTGAATATACAGGAGGTAATATTTCACCCGGATTAACAATGAGGTTTCAGGCATTAAATGCATATACTGATAAATTACCCTTATTAAATAAGCGTGAGAATTATTATGATTTTAGTGCCACTACTGACGATGCTATAGTATCTGGTGTGCAGAAGGGGATTATTTACGAAATAGAAGGTTATATTGAAGAGGCCGGAAAGAAATATAATGATTTGGAAATAATTCTAACAGGTGGTGACGCTAAATTTTTTGATAAAATGCTAAAAAAACGCATCTTTGTGGAGCCAAATCTCATATTCATTGGTTTAAACACTATACTGGAACATAATGTCAGTAATAAATAAAATATTTATAAGTATTTGGTTACTTTTATTGATAACTGTGGTTAATGGACAGTTCATCAGTCATTCCCCTTATTCGAAATTCGGACTGGGAGATATTTCAAGATCCGGATTTAGCCACAACAGAGCTCTTGGAGGTATTGCTGTGGGCCTTAGATCTAAAAATAGTATCAATTATTTAAATCCTGCTTCCTATAGCTCGCAGGACACAATATCATTTATTTTCGATTTTGGATTATCAGCTGCTTTCTCAAAATTAGAATCATCAGACTATAAGGAGAATACAAGCAATATTAATATGGATCATCTTGCAATCAGCTTTCCTGTTGTAAGATTTTGGAAAACGAGTCTGGGAATAACCCCTTTTAGTAAAGTAGGGTATAATATGATTATTGAAGAAAATGAGGACGAAAGCACTGCGCCACATAGTATTTTATATGATGGCAGGGGAGGTGTTAATCAGTTTTATTTCGGAAATTCTTTTCTAATAGGTAATCATGTGGCTATAGGATTAAATATATCATATCTGTTTGGTACAATCGAACAGTTAAGAACGGTAAGACTGACAAACTATTCATACCAGGCTGTTACTTATTTTAATGATAAACTTAACATAAGTGATTTTTATCTGGATTATGGATTGCAACTGTTTTTTGATATTAATGAAAGAAATAAGATTACTTTAGGATTTACATTAAGTAATAAAACTGAGATTAATGCAAGATACGACAGTTTAGTGGTTCGTGAGATTTTCGGTTATGATATTGATACTTTAAAATATATTAATTACAGCGATGGTAATGTTCTCTTTCCCGGGAGAATTGGAGCAGGTTTTACTTATGAGTATAATAACAAGTTGCTCATAGGATTTGATTATATTTCCCAGAACTGGTCGAAAGCATTGTTTTTTGACCAGGATTATGAATTGGCAAATAGTTCTTCTCTTCGATTCGGACTGGAATATATTCCAATATCATTAACTGACATCAGAAAAGGCAAATATTGGCAGCGAATTAAATTCCGCCTGGGGGGGCACTATACCAAATCATATTTACAGGTAGATGGGAATCAGATTATTGATAAAGGTGTAAGTCTGGGTTTAGGATTACCATGGAAAAACGAAAAAAATATGTTTACAAATACTTATTTCAATATCGCTTATGAGGTGGGACAGAGAGGTAGCTTAGATAATGGATTGATAAAAGAAACATACCATTTATTATCAATTGACTTAAATTTGTATGATTTTTGGTTTTTAAAGCCAAAGTATGATTAAACCGATTAATATGAATTTAAAAAGTAATTTATTTATGTTGTTCCTTGCAGGAGCATCTTTATTTGTGAGTGAAGTTTATTCCCAGCGAGGAATTGATGACGGTTCACAATTCGGACATGGGGAGGATAGTATAAGGTGTTTGAGAAATATTTCACTTTATAGAGAATATGCTAGACAAAACCTCTATAAAGACGCTTTACCATATTGGAGAATGGCTTTTGCCGAATGCCCGAAAGCATCCAAGAATATTTATATTGATGGAGTAAAAATTTACAAGTATTATATTAGCAAGGAGAAGGATGAAAATATCAAATCAGCTTTGGTTGATACATTAATGTTAATCTATGATCAACGAATAGAATATTATAACGACAGGTGTAATGTAAGAGGAAGACAGGGAGTTGATTTGTTAAGATACAGAAGACTTGACGATATTGAATATATGGAGAAGGGCTATAAATATCTGATGGAATCAATGGATTTATGCAAAAACAAGACTTCCGAAGCCGTTTTAGCCACTTTAGTATCTGCCTCTATCTCCTTATGTCAGTATGAAAAGATTTCCGGCGAACAGGTTTTTGAGGATTATCTGAAAAGTATCGATATATTAAACAGTAAGTTAAAGAAGGATACCGGCGATATAGCTATAATAAATCTTAAGGAAGATCTTACAGATAATTTTACGGCTAAGCTTATTTGCAGTTGTGATGTATTAATCCCTGTTTTCAGTGAGAGAATGGAAAAAGATCCAGATAATATAGAAAACCTGAAAACAACTACAGCAGTCCTGAAGAAAAGTAATTGTACTGATTCAGATTTGTTCTTTAAGGCTTCAAAAAAACTTCATGAGTCCCTCCCCTCTGCTGAATCGGCAGAAAACATAGCTGTAATGGCTTTTATAAAGGATAAATATCATGAAGCTATAAAATATTACAATCATGCAATAAAGCTTGAAAATGACAGCCTGAAAAAAGCTGGATATTATCTGGGTCTGGCTAAAAGTAATTACAAATTAAAAAATCCTCAAAAAGCTAAAGAACTTGCTTTAAAAGCAATAAATTTGAATAAAAACTGGGGTGAACCATATTTGTTAATTGGACAGTTATATGCTGAAAGTAAGGACGAACTGGTCGCGGCAGAAGAATGTCTTCCAAAGGCAGCATACTGGGTGGCAGTTGATAAATTTATTGAAGCAAAGAAAGTCGACCCAAGTGTTGAAAGTGAAGCCAATAAGTTAATTTCAACTTATTCTGTATATTTTCCTGGCATAGAAGATGCCTTTTTCTGTGGAGTTAATAATGGAGATACATATAAAATTGGCTCATGGATAAATGAAACAACTGTAGCACGTTTTTAATTTTTAATATTGTTCATTCTATATGAATGCTCTAAAAAATATTGTTCTTTTCTTAACAGTATTGATTTTTATATTATCATGCGAAAATGACATAGAAAAGATCAATGAGCTTACAAGTGAGTTAAATCTTCCTGAACAAACAGGTTACAATGTTGAAATAACTTATAGCGATTCAGGTAAGTTTATAGGAAAATTATTTACCCCTGAGTTAAATAAATATGCTTCAGTAAAAGACCCATATATTGAATTCCCTGAAGGTATGAAAGTAATCTTCTACGATGACGATGAAAAATTCGAGTCTTATATCCGGTCCAATTATGCAATTTATTATGAAAAAAAGGAGCTTTGGGAAATAAGAAATGATGTGGTTGCCAGGAATGTAAAAAAAGGAGAGCAGTTAAATACAGAACAATTATTTTGGGATCAGAATCTTGGAATTATTTATTCTGATAAATTTTCGAAAATAGTAAATGAAGATGGCACTTTTTACGGGGAAAATGGTTTTGAAGCAAAAGAAAACCTATCTAAATGGAAATTAAAAGGATCAAAAGGAACAGTAAATATAAGTGATGAACAACAGGATTAGTTATATATTGGAAATTATTTGGCTGTTGATTGCAGTAACATGCCTGATACTTGGTTTTTACAGGACATATAAAATTGGTCTTGGACAAAGTTATATGATATTAATCATTTCAGTTATTGCATTTCTTATGTATTCCTTACGAAGATATATAAGAAAGTCTCAGAAGAATAAATAAATGTGTGTATTAATACTTTTTAATATTTCTAAACGGATCCACCATAATTTTAGACTATCTTGATTCTCAGTATAATTTATAAGGAGATATATACGGATGAATAATCTGACTATTATATTAATTTCTCTTCTGTTTTCAGCATTTTTCTCAGGAATGGAAATAGCTTTTGTGGCTTCAAACAAACTCAGAATTGAACTTGATAAAAAGCATGGATTATTATCTTCCAGGATAATATCAATTTTTACTTCTCATCCAGGACAGTATATTACAACAATGCTTGTTGGCAATACTATTGCCCTGGTGGTCTATGGTACTGTTATGGCAAAAATTCTTGCACCGTTAATAGAAAGACTTACCTCCTCAGAGACAGGAATACTGGTAATACAGACAATAATTTCAGCATTAATTATATTAATTACTGCTGAATTTCTTCCAAAAACTCTGGTCAGGATTAATCCTAACATGGTATTAAAATTTTTATCTGCACCAGTAGCTTTATTCTTTATATTATTTTATCCAGTAACCAGATCGACTATCTGGATTATTAACCTGATAATAAAAACTTTTTTCCCTCATAGCCGGTCTGAAATATACTATAAAAACAAAATTTTCGGGAAAGTCGATCTTGATTATCTGATTAGTGAGAGCAGGGAAGAATCAGATGAAGAAGAAAAGGATGAAAATGATTTAAAGCTTTTTCAGAATGCTCTGGAGTTTTCAAACGTAAAACTGCGTGATTGTATGATACCGCGGGCAGAAATAGTGGCAATGGAGTTAAATAGCTCTGTTGAAGAGCTTAGCCAGAGATTTATTGAAACCGGATTTTCTAAAATATTAATTTATAATGAAACTATTGATAATATTCTGGGATATGTAAACTCTAAAGAGCTGTTTAAGAATCCCACCGATATCAAGTCCGGGTTAATTAATATATCATATGTACCGGAAACGATGGCAGCAAATAAATTACTGAGAAAGCTAATCCAGGAAAAGAAAAGTTTAGCTGCAGTGGTTGATGAATTTGGGGGTATTTCCGGAATTGTAACAATTGAAGATATTATGGAAGAAATTTTTGGAGAGATAGAAGATGAACATGATATGATTGAGCTTGTGGAAAAGCAGCTAAGTGATAAAGAATATATTTTTTCGGGGCGCCTGGAAATAGACTATATTAATGAAAAATATAAATTAAACATTAAGGAATCAGAGGATTATGATACTCTGGCCGGATTCATTTTTTACCACTACGAAAAAATCCCCAAAATGAATGAACGGTTTACTATTGATAAGTTTGAATTTAAAATATTAAAAGTCAGTAAAACCAGGATTGAAGTAGTTCATTTGTTGATCATTGAAAAAGATTAATATCAGTATTTTATCAGGTGCCGTTTAATTTTTAAAAAGAATCATAGTATTATAATGATTAATCACATATAAATATGTAGGTGAAAAGTATAAATTACTATATTCGTAGCCTGAATTTAAATATCTGATAAAACTGGAAATTTATGGCAACATTACAAAAAATTAGAGATCGGGCAGGACTATTAATTGCCGTAATAATCGGATTAGCCTTACTTGCCTTTGTACTCGGAGATTTGCTGGGCAGAGGGGGAAGAGGGGGATCATTGTTCTCAAATACCCAGTACGAAATCGCAGAAATATCAGGTAAATCAATTCCTTACAGAGATTATTTGAAGAATGTTGATAACATGGCTACTGTGTACAGATTTACTTTGGGAAGAAAGAACCTTGACGAAGCATTTATGGATAATATAAGGACGGATGTATGGGAAAAAATGGTACAGGATTTTGTAATGCAGAGAGAATATAAAGAGTTGGGATTAGCTGTATCTGGCGATGAACTTTTTGATATGTTTCAGGGCAGCAATCCCCATCCTTTAATAAGACAGATATTTACAAATCCTGAAACCGGGGTAATAAACAGATCTCAGCTTTTCAGGTTTTTACAGGAAACACAGGAGGAGAGTAATGTCGAAGAAAAGAGATTCAGAATTTATCTTGAAGATGAAATACACAGATATACAATTTTTTCGAAATACAATAATCTAATAAGAAAGGGGTTGTATGTTACATCTCTCGAGGCCAGGAGAAGGGTAAACGAATCAAATAGAACCGTGAACATGGATTTTATTGTTCAAAGGTTTAATTCTGTCCCGGATTCTATAATTATTATCAAAGAAAAAGATATTGCAGATTATTATAAAAATCATAAAACTGATTTTGAACAAGAGGAGTCCAGGGATATTAGGTATGTATATTTTGAAGTAGTGCCTTCTGAAAATGATTATAAGGCAGCAGAGAGATGGATTAATAATATAAAACCTGAGTTTGTAAATACACAACAAACAAGGCAATTTGTATTAAATAATTCAGATATAAGGTACGATGATACAAATTATTCATATGACAGTCTTCCTGATATATTTAAAGATTCTTTATTTAATGCGGAGATTGGTACTGTGATCGGTCCTTATTTTGAAGATGATGCTTACAAACTGGCAAAACTGGCAGAAGTCAATTATTTGCCTGATTCGGTAAGAGCCAGGCATATATTATTACAAATTAATCAGAATAATGCAAGACAGATGTTGCAACTAGCTGATAGCCTTAAAACATTAATTGAAGATAAGAGAGCGGACTTTGCTGAATTAGCCAGAACCAATTCAGTTGACGGTTCTGCAAAGGATGGTGGTGATTTGGGATGGTTCAGCGAAAGCGATATGGTTAACATAAAACCACTAAGTGACAGTTGTTTTTTTGGAAGGGTAGGTGATATTAAAATGATTACAACTCAATTCGGTATTCATATAGTTGAAATACTCGACCAGTCCAGGAAGGTTAAAAAAGTACAGATTGGATCTGTAGTCAGAATAGTTGAGCCCAGTGAAATAACTGACCGCTACTATTATTCAAAAGCAGGAGAATTTGCAGGATTAAACAATACTTACGATAAATTTAATAAAGCGGTTGAAGAACAGGATTTGATACCAAGGTTTGCCAGAAATTTAGATCCTCTTGAGAAGAATATAACCGGATTGGAATCACCCAGAGCAATGGTTAAATGGGCTTATGCCAATGATGAGCATGCCGTTTCGGGAGTATTTAAATTTGGCAATAAATACGTAATTGCTGCAATTGATAAAGTCAGGGAAGGAGGGTATGCACCAATCGAGGATGTTCAGGCTGAAATAGAAATAGAAGTTATGAAGGAAAAGAAAGCACAGTATATAATTGATAATATGAGAACTAAACTCACGGGGATAAATGCGCTTGAGGACCTGGCATCTGAGTTAAATACGCAGGTGCAGACAGCAACAAATATAAGATTTACTTCAAATTCACTGGCCGGAGCAGGTATTGAACCAAATGTAATTTCAGCGGCATTATCACTGGACATAAATGTCATTTCTGATCCAATTATCGGGAACAATGGTGTTTATATAGTTACAATAACAAATATTAATGATCCGGCAGAGCCCGATGATGAGGAAATAAAGCGTGAAAAGCAGTTCATTGAAAGAAATTTCACCGCACGTGTATATTATTCAGCTTATGAAATATTAAAGGAGCTAGCAAAAATTCAGGATCACAGAACGAAATTCTTTTAAATCTAATATTAATATTTTGCAAACAGGACCAGCTAAAATTCCCTAATAGATTTTTTAAAGAAATACTACTATAAATTATTCAGAATTTTTTTAGCAATCCCTACAATTAATTTATTTTCAGCTTTACCGGCAAGTTCTTTTGTCGCCGTACTCATTACTATACCCATTTCTTTAGCGGAAGTGGCATTTACTCTCTTTATTATTTCCTGTAACTTTTCTGTTAACTCAGCTTCACTGAGTTGATCTGGCAAATACTGTTTAATTACGCTTACTTCCATCATTTCCTTATTATATAGATCTTCTCTTCCCTGAGATATAAAAATTTCCGCTGCATCCTTTCTTTGTTTTATCAGTTTCTGTATAATGATTAGTTCTGCCTCCGGAGTCAATTCTCCTGATGCCCCTTTTTCTGTTTTAGCATATACTAAAGCAGTTTTTATTGCTCTGAGGGCTTCAAGTTTATCTCTCTCCTTAGCTAACATTGCAGATTTAAGATCCTGGGTAATTTTATCAAATAAGCTCATTACTAAATGTTTAAGTTTTTTAAATCAAAGCTATCAATCTACATTATCATGCAGATATGAATTATCTTTTTTTAGTTCATCATCGGACAGGGAATACCTGGATATTTTTAATTCATCGGAATGTTTAATATTCTTTAATTGCACTTTCCTTCTTTTATATGCAGGTTCATCTTCCAGTTGTTCGATATAATTATTATTATCCGGCTTCCTGAATCTAAGTTCTTTTAGTTCCTGCTGCATCTTTTTAATATTCTTCACTCTTGATGATGCTTTATCAGTATCAACCGGTTTATGAAATTTGGATGCTGCATCCCGCAATTTTTCTTCTTCATTAATATCAAATTCAATTATTCTTTGTGTGACAAATGATTTATCATCTTTAATATCAGGATCAGACTTATCATATACTTCAAATAGTGTATTATCAACATTACTTTTTATCTGATTATCACTTAACGGGATCTTATCCAGGTGTCTTTGTTTTGTATAGATATCGGGAATACTGTTTGTGCCAAAACCGGTAGCTATTATGGTTATGTTTAGTTTTGATCCGAGTGATTCGTCAATACTATTTCCCCAGATCAGATCTGCTTCTGATCCTGCAATTTCCTGAACATAATCTTTAATTTGTTCAATTTCATCCATTGTTACTTCTTCACTTCCTGAGGTGATATTTATTAAAACGTTTCGTGCACCAGTAATATCATTATCGTTCAGCAGGGGTGAATTTAATGCTTCTTTTGCAGCCTGAATTGCCCGGTTTTCACCTTCTGCCATTGCAGAACCCATTATCGCAACTCCACTTTCTTTCATTACGGTTTCAATATCTGCAAAATCAACGTTAATACTTCCGTGAACAGTAATTATTTCTGCTATACCTTTTGCTGCTATAGATAATATATCATCTGCCTTGGCAAATGCTTCAGAGACTTTAAGATCGCCATAAATTTCCCGGATTTTTTCATTATTAATAACCAGGAGCGAATCAACATATTTTTCAATTTCTGCTATACCTTCCAATGCCTGATTTATGCGTCGCTGACCTTCATTTCTAAAAGGAATAGTAACAATAGCAACTGTCAGTATATTTAATTCTTTTGCTGCTTTTGCTATTATTGGAGCAGCTCCTGTACCTGTACCTCCCCCCATCCCTGCAGTGATAAATACCATTTTTGTATTATTGGAAAGAACTTCATTAACGTCATCAATATTTTCAATAGCTGCCTGTCTTCCAATTTCCGGCTTGTTACCTGCACCGCGTCCTTCAGTTAATGACTTGCCTAACTGAATTTTTATTGAAACCGGACTGTTTTGTAAAACCTGTGCATCTGTATTGCAAACACAAAAATCAACATCTTTAATTCCCTGCTTGAACATATGGTTAACAGCATTACCACCGCCTCCGCCTACCCCAATGACTTTTATTATTGAAGTCCTGTTTATCTTAAGATCAAAATTTATCAGGTCATCCATAGATTTAATAGTTTATTTGTTAGTATTTTATTTTAGGGCTCAATATTATTTTCTTCTCATCATGTTTTAGTGAAAATTTTCATCAGAGAATGAATATAACTACATTTTAGCATCATTTTCCTCGACAAATATGTCACTTAAGTCTTTTATAAATTTCATTATTTTAGTCCCCTTTTTAATTTTCCCTTTATTATCATTTGCAGTTTGTTTGTTTGCCTGCTCCATTTTAGCCTTTTTACTTTCAAGAATTTCATAACCTTTCAGCAGTAAACCAATAGAGGTAGAATACATTGGCTGATTAATTTCTTTCAATGTATCGCTGGCAATTAACGCGTTAGGGTAACCTATGCGAACATCCATCCCTGAACGGTAATTTACCAGCTGAGGTAAATATTTAAGTAATGAACCTCCGCCGGTTAAAACTATTCCTGCACTGAGTTTTTCCATACAATCGGAGTTTTCCATTTCAAACAGTACTGCGTCTATAATTTCTTCCATCCTGGATTGTATAATATAAGCCAGGCTCTTAAATGAAATTTCTTTAGGATCCCTGCCACTTATTCCGGGAATTGTCACTACTTTATCTTCCTGGGCTAAATCTCCTAAAGCTGAACCAAACTGTATCTTTAAAGCTTCAGCCTGACGGTTAAGAATTGAACAGCCTTCTTTAATATCCATTGTAACTACATTTCCACCAAAGGGAATAACTGCTGTATGCCTGATGACATCATCATAATAAACCGCTATGTCAGTTGTCCCTCCCCCTATATCAACCAGTGCTACTCCGGCTTCTTTCTCATCGTCTGTTAAAATAGCTGTTGAAGATGCCAGAGGCTCCAGGATCAGCTGAATAACATTTAATCCAACACTTTCTACACAGTTCTTAATATTATTTGCTGATGATATCTGCCCGATGACAATATGAAAATTTGCCTCCAGTCTTTTTCCTGCCATACCTATTGGATTTTTAACACCGGTTTCATTGTCGACAATGTAACTTTGTGGCAGGACATGAATAATCTCATCTCCGACATCAATAGGAATTTTATACATTTCAGCAATAAGCTTATCCCTGTCTTCTTTAGTGATTCTTTTTTCATAAGAATCTCTATTTATATAGCCTCTGCTTATAACACTTTTAATATGCTGACCTGCAATTCCAACGAAAACATCTGACAGGGTTAGACCTGTCTGGTTCTGTACCTCTTCAACAGTAGCCCGGATCGCGCTTACTGTTTCTTCAATATTTAGTACAACACCTCTTTTTACTCCTTTAGAAGGGGTTTTGCCCATTCCCAGGATTTCTAATTTGCCGTTATCATTTTTTCTTCCAACTATTGTAACAATCTTGGTTGTTCCAATGTCAACGGCAGCTATGAAATTATTATTCTGACTCATATTACTATTATTTTATACAAACTATTTGATTTTCAAATTTCAGGTTTAGTGTAGTGTAATTATTCCATCCGGTTTTGTTAAATCCTTCCAGATATAGTGTTTTTAGTTTTTCAAACTTCTCTTTATAATAACTTATGTCCCCAAACGCAATAATGTGTGGGCCCACTCTTGGTATTAACTCAAATTCATACTTTTCATTAGCGTATATCTGAACAATCTGTGACCGCCAAAATTCATCTTTATAAATGTATTTAACTAACTGGAAAACATTATATAATACTTTTTCTTTCTTATTAAGATTTTTAAGATCAGTCTCCAGGATATTGCTTAATTGTCTATTATTGAAAGGTTCGGCAATATGACCACTTGCTACCAGTACAAACGGACTGAAGTTGTTAGTTAAAGGCATAATACTTCCATCTTCTGCTATATAATATCCCTTGTTCATCCTGTTAATAATCCTTACAATTGGTGTATGCTGAGTAATTTCAATATTAAGCTTACCTTTTTCAGTGATATATAATTCAGAATTTTTAATTGCGTGATGATTTATTAGTAAATTTTCCAGTTCCTTAAGATTTATCTGGTTTACCGGATAACCAAGTATTTCCCGATTATTTTGTGACAGAATAGTAATAATATCCTTCTGACCTATAAATTTTGTATTTGCACTGTCTACTATATTAATTTTAATTTCATTGCAAAGTAGGTCTCCTTCGCTTTCTGAAATGAATCCTGAGATTATAACCAAATACGCAAAAATTGGAATCCAAATAAGTATAAATCCTAACTTTTTCATTTTTTAATAATATTCATATTATCAGCAAGCAGCGCTTTTATTGGTTCGACAAATTGATCAATATCACCTGCCCCTAGCGTTAGAAGTACTTCAATATGCCTGTTCTTTAATTTATTTAAAAGATCTTTTTTATCACACAATTCTTTATTCTGTAATTTGATTTTATCATAAATAACTTTTGATGTAATATTTTTTATAGGCATTTCTCTTGCCGGATAAATATCCAGCAGAATAAGTTCATCCAGATTACCGAGACTTTCAGCAAATTCATTTGCAAAATCACGGGTGCGGGAGTAAAGATGGGGCTGAAATATTCCTGTTACTTTCCTGTCCGGATAAAGTTTCCTCACCGAATTAATTACAGCATCTAATTCTTGCGGATGATGGGCATAGTCATCAATATATACCAGCTCTTTTGTTTTTATAAGGTAATCAAAACGTCTTGTTATTCCGGTAAATTTCCCCAGTGCATCTCTGATAGTTTCCTGATCTATTCCTATTAAGTATGATACGGCAGTTGCAGCTATGGCATTTTCCACGTTGACTATTCCGGTATTGTTTAAGATCAGATTTTTTATTTTTATTGTAGGAGTGACAACGTCAAAACTGTAGGTGTCATTATCTAATGAAATATTTTTTGCATAGAAATCTGCATTTTTGGTCAATGTGTATGTATAATAATCGTAGTCATACTTTAAGCTAAGTTTTAATCCTTTCTTAACTAATACTGTACCTCCTTTTCTTGTTTGATTTACAAATTGATTGAAAGTTTTCTTAAGTTCATCTTTAGTACCGTAAATATCAAGGTGGTCGGCATCAATAGCTGTAATAACAGTAAACCAGGGAAATAACTTTAAAAAGGACCTGTCAAACTCATCTGCTTCAGTAATCATATAATTACTTTTTTCATTAAAAACAAGGTTACTATTGAAATTTTTTGAAATACCACCTAAAAAAGCACTGCAGCCAAATTGTGAATTACTTAATATATGCGCAATCATTGTAGATACAGTAGTTTTCCCATGGGTTCCGGAAACGGCAATATTATTTTTCTTATTTACAATTAAACCCAGAACCTCCGACCTTTTGAATATTTTGAAATTATTATTTCTGAAATGCGTCAGTTCTTTATGATCAATGGGGATGGCCGGAGTTATTATTACCAGTGTATCGCTGTTTTTCAAATAATTATGGGGAATCAGTTCTATATCATCCTCGAAGTGAATATTTATACCTGAATTTATTAGCTCCCGGGTTAAATTAGTATTTGTCCGGTCATATCCGGCCACATCCTTACCGGTCGCTTTAAAATACCTGGCAAGTGCACTCATACCTATACCTCCGATACCTATAAAATAAATTCTTTTAAATGTATTAATATCCACTGCTTCTTAGTTTAACAGTTTATATATTTCATCCACAATTCTTTCTGTGGAATTTTTTATTCCCATTTTTTTACAATTTCTACTCAAAGTTTTAATCAGATTACTGTTATTAATAAGCCGAATAGCTTGAGGGATTAGTTCTTCTTTTGCATCTGAATCTTTTATCAGTAATGCAGCATTATTTTTAACTAATGCCATAGCATTTTTCGTCTGATGATCTTCTGCAACATTTGGAGAAGGCACCAGGATTATTGGTTTACCTACAAGGCACAGCTCAGAAATAGTGCTGGCGCCGGCTCTGGATACTATTACATCAGCTACTGAGTATGCATAATCCATTCTGTTTATAAAATCCAGTATCTTAACGTTTTTAATTTTACTGCTTGTAAGATTTTCCAGCATATCATTAAAGTATTGTTTGCCAGTCTGCCAGATTACATCAATGTTGGTTTTGGCTATTAAACCAAGATTGACAGTAATACTTTCATTAATATTCTGAGCCCCCAGGCTGCCCCCTATTATAAGCAGTACTTTTTTATTCCCGGAAAGATTGAAATATTTCAGAGCTTCTTTTGTATTTATCTTTATTTCCGATACATATTCTCTGACAGGATTACCGGTCATAACAATTTTGTCTTTTGGAAAATATTTTTCCATACCTTCATAAGCAACACATATTGTTCTGGCTTTTTTACCAAGAATTCTGTTAGTAATACCTGCATGAGAGTTTTGTTCCTGAATTAATGTTGGTATACCTCTGCTGGCAGCAATTCTGAGTACAGGACCACTGGCATAGCCCCCAACTCCAATTACCAGGTCAGGTTTATATTCTTTTAATATTTTCCGTGCTTTAATCAAGCTTATTAATAATTTATATAATACAGCAATATTTTTAATCGTTAACTTTCTGCTTAGTCCGTTAACAGGCAATCCCAGAATTTTATAGCCTGCCTCAGGGACTTTTTCAATTTCCATTCTGCCCTTTGCTCCGATAAAAAGAATATCAGTGTTTTCATCTCTTTTCTTTAGTTCATTTGCAATTGCAATTGCAGGATAAATATGTCCCCCGGTACCACCGCCGCTAATTAATATTTTTTTGTTCCTTTTTTTCTTCTTCATGGGTTGATGTAATCTGTTTATTAGTTTCTTTGCTTACACTTAGTATGATCCCAAATGCAATACAGGTAAATATCATAGATGTACCACCCATACTTATCATTGGCAAAGGTTGGCCTGTGACCGGCAGAATATTTACTGCCACAGCCATATTTACCATTGCCTGAATGACTATAAGTATTGTCAGTCCCATTGCGAGGAATGCCGGAAATGTCCTCGTACTTTTCCTGATTATTACACCGGCTCTAAAAAGCAAATACAGATATAAAAACATTATAATTATTCCACCTGCCAGTCCGTACTCTTCTATGATTATTGCATATATAAAATCTGAGTATGGCAGTGGCAAAAAATTTCTTTGAACACTTTTACCTGGCCTGATCTTTATAAGTCCTCCTGACACTATAGCTATTTTTGACTGGTCTGTTTGATAATGTTCATTGCTTTCTTTGTCAAAAAAACTTTCTATCCTATTTCTCCAGGTTCCGGCTCTGCCTTCCCATTTATTTGAGAGTGCAAGTACCATAAATATACCGGTTATAACAACAACGATAGCACTGAATACAAACAGGTACCGAAAACTAATTCTGCCTATAAACATCAATATAAATGAAGTAACGAAAAGTATGATTGCTGTTGACAGGTTAGACGGAAGTATTAGCATGCATATAACTAGAACTGGTATTAAAACCGGAATAAATGCCTTGTTGAAGTCTTTTATATTACTCTGTTTAAGTGATAACATTCTTGCCAGATACATTATCAATGCCAGTTTAGCGAAGTCTGATGTCTGAAAAGTTAAACCTATGCCCGGTATTACTAACCAGCGTGTGGCACTGTTAATACTAATTCCGATAAATAGTGTTAAAACAAGAAGAAAAGTTGCAATAATTAACAATATTTGAGAAAGCCTGGAGAAATATCTGAAATGTATTTTATGAGTGATGAAAATTACTACCAGTCCGAATAGCAGTAATATTGCGTGCTTTATAACATAATAACTGGTATCTCCACCCTGGTATTTATATGCCAGTGAGCCGGTTGAACTATATACAGCCAGCAATGAAAAAATTGACAATGCTATAATAACTGCCCAGATAATGGCATCGCCTTTGAAATATTTTTTAAAATCACCAGTCATTTATTGGCGTTTAACTATAATTCTTTAACACATTTCTTAAATTGCCAGCCCCGGTCTTCGTAATTTTCAAACAAATCAAAACTTGCACAAGCCGGTGATAACAAAACTGTATCACCATCATTACCCAGAAAATAAGCTGTTTGCACAGCTTCCTGCATAGTTTTTACATCTATAATTGTATTTACAATTTTCTTAAAAGCTTTATGAATTTTAGAATTATCGATTCCTAAACAAATTATTGCTTTCACTTTTTCTGTAACTAATTCTTTAAGCATGGAATAATCATTTCCTTTATCTACGCCACCTGCAATCCATATTATCGGATTAGTAATACATTCAAGAGCATACCATGTGGAGTTTACATTTGTAGCTTTTGAGTCGTTAATAAACTCAATATTATGGACTTTCATAACCCTTTCCATTCGGTGTTCAACGCCTGTAAAATCCATCAGGCTTTCTCTTATATCATCTTTTCTTAAGTGAAGCACACTCCCTGCAAGGCCGGCAGCCATTGAGTTATAAATGTTGTGCTTACCTTTCAGAGAAAGGTCAGCCACTGAAACTTCAAAGTTTTCTTGCTCAACTTCAAAATTTATGTTATTGTTACTTATGAATGCACCTCGTTGTCTTTTTTCTTTTAAAGTAAAACCCAGTTGTTTTGCCTTTATAACAATTTTTTCCAATTCCCGGATAGTAATTTCATCATCTGAACAATAAATAAAATATTCATCTTCAGACAGATTGTGTGTTAATTTGAATTTTGAGTCGATATATTTCTGTAAATTATAATCATATCTGTCAAGATGATCAGGTGTTATGTTTAAAAGGATTGCTATATCAGCCTTGAATTCATACATTCCTTCCAGTTGAAAACTGCTTATTTCAAGTACATAATAATCATAATGATCTTCGGCCACTGACATTGCAAAACTCTTACCTATATTTCCTGCAATACCAACATTCAATCCTGCCTTTTTCATCATATGATGAAGCAATGATGTTGTGGTTGTTTTACCATTGCTGCCGGTTATACAAATTTTCTTTGCTTCTGTAAACCGGCCGGCAAACTCTATTTCAGAGATTATTCTCAGATCTTTTTTTCTTATCAGTTGTACTATTTCGGATTTTTCCGATATGCCCGGACTTTTAATTATTTCATCAGCATTTAATATCAGCCTTTCGGTATGTTTCTCCTCCTCCCAGTCAATCTCATAGTTAAATAGAATTTCTTTGTAATAAGTTTTAATCTTACCGGAATCAGAAACAAAGACATCATATCCTTGTTTCTTTGCCAGAACGGCTGCGCCTGTTCCACTTTCTCCGGCTCCAAGTATTATAATCCTTTGATCCATTAATTATCTGATTTTTAATGTCACAATTGTAATTACAGCTAGTAATATGCTTACAATCCAAAACCTTATAACGATTTTAGGTTCGGGATAATTAAGTTTCTGGTAATGGTGATGCAGAGGAGCCATCAATAAAATTCTTTTACCTTCTCCTGTTCTTCTTTTAGAAAATTTGAAATAGCTAACCTGCAATAAAACTGAAAGGCTCTCCACAAAGAATACTCCGCATAAAATTGGAATTAGCAGTTCTTTCCTTATCAGAATTGCATATACAGCAATTATCCCCCCAATAGCGAGACTACCCGTATCTCCCATAAAAACCTGGGCAGGATAAGAATTATACCACATAAAGCCAATTAGTGCACCTATAAAAGCACTCATATAAATTACGAGCTCACCGGTATAAGGTATATACATAATATTCAGATAGTCGGCAATTATCATGTTACCAGATACATACGCCAGAATTCCAAGGGTAAGTCCGATTACCGATGAAGTACCCGATGCAAGACCATCAAGGCCGTCTGTAAGATTAGCTCCGTTGGATACAGCTATTATGATAAGGATAACAGCAATAGTAACAACAATCCATGCCCAGTCTTTTGCTTTATCGCCCAAGAAGCCAATCAGCATAGCATAATCAAATTCATTGTTCTTAAAGAATGGTATGTTAACCTTTGTAGACTTAACATCACGGGTAACGTATACCTGTTTATTTTGAATTTCATTCTCATCCTCAACTATCTTCATAACAGGCATTCCCTCTTCATTTAGAACTTTTTCCCGTACTACTATATTATCGTTAAAGTGTAAAGTAAGTCCAACTAAAAGTCCTAAAATTATCTGTCCGCCAATCTTAAATTTTCCTCTTAATCCTTTCTTTTTCTTCTTATAGACCTTTATATAATCATCAATAAAGCCAACAAATCCTAACCATATTGTAGTTATCAGGATTAAGATAATGTAGATGTTTTTGATATTTCCAAATAACAGAACGGGTATTAAAATGGAGGCAAGAATAATTAATCCGCCCATTGTTGGTGTACCTTTCTTTTGCATTTGTCCTTTCAATCCTAAATTCCTGACAGGCTCACCAATTTGCTTATTCTTAAGTATGTTTATTATTTTTTTACCGAATAATAAAGAAATAATGAGTGATGTTAATACTGCCATTGCAGATCTGAAGGAGATATATTCAAATACCCCTGCTCCAGGGAAATCTAACTTTTCAAGATATGCAAACAGAAAGTATAACATTTTATTTTTTGCTTACTGAAGATTCAGATTATTTAACATAAATTGTTCGGCTATAATTTCTTTATCATTAAAATGATATCTTTTACCTTTGATTTCCTGGTATGTCTCATGTCCCTTACCCGCCACCAGAATTATATCACCACTGTTAGCAATCATACAGGCTGTTTTAATAGCTTCTTTTCTATCGACAATAATTGAAACATTTTTTTTATGGCTGTTTTCAACTCCCCTGTACATATCGTTAATAATTGCATCCGGACTTTCATTCCTTGGATTATCTGATGTAAGTATAGTTTTATCGCTGTTTTCAACTGCTATTTTCGCCATTTTGGGACGCTTTGTCCTGTCCCTGTCTCCTCCAGCTCCTATTACTGTTATTAGTTGTTCATTCCCTGTTCTAATCTGGTTGATGGTTTTTACCACGTTTAATACTGCATCAGGTGTATGAGCATAGTCTACTATTGCTATTACTCCGTTATTTGATTTTAAGTATTCAAATCTTCCCTCAATAACATTCAGCGTGCTCAATATTTTTAAAATTTCATCCTTTGGCTGGTTTAATAATCTGGCACAGGCATAGACTGATAATAGATTATATGCATTAAATTCTCCGATAAATTTTGACCAGAGCTCAACCTGATCTATATTCAGGAGCATACCATCGAAGTGACTCTCTATTATTCTGGCTTTAAAATCTGCTATTGACTTAATTGCATAGAATTTTTTAATAGCACGGGAATTTTGTATCATAACTTTAGCATTCCTGTCATCTAAATTAATCAGAGCAAATGATTCAGGAGTAAGCCTGTCGAAGAATGACTTTTTAGCCTGCAGGTATTCTTTAAAAGTTTTATGATAATCAAGATGGTCATGGGTAATGTTAGTGAATATTCCCCCGCTAAAATTCAGGCCCGCTATTCTTTCCTGCACAATTGCATGAGAGCTTACTTCCATAAAGGCATACTTGCAGTCAGCGTCAACCATTTCTTTTAGCATCCCGTTTATCTGCAAAGCATCAGGGGTTGTATGAGTGGCTTCAATTGCTTTATTTATTATATAATTTCTGACAGTTGATAATAACCCTGATTTATATCCCAGTTTTTGGAAGAGCTTATATAGTAAGGTAGCAGCAGTAGTTTTTCCGTTTGTTCCTGTAATACCTATAAGCTTTAATTTTTCAGAAGGATTGTTATAGAAGTTGGAAGATAAGAATCCAAGAGCTCTTGCAGGATTGTTAACCTTAATATATGTAATGTTATCATCCAGTTTTTCAGGCAGAGTTTCACAGACAATCACTGTGGCACCTTTTTCAATTGCTGTTGCTATAAATTTATGCCCGTCAGCTACGGTCCCTTTTATTGCTATAAATAGCTGGCCCGGTTGAATCTGCCTGGAATCAAAAGATAAATCACTTATTGTGATATCTTTTGGCCCAATCCACTTCTGAACTTCAATATTCTTTAATATGGCGGTTAATTTTTTCAAATTTTAATTATATAAAACTCATTTCAAGTATTATTTCCTGTCCTTTTCGTATTAATGTTCCTGGTGGAATGGACTGGCTTTTAACACTGCCTCTTCCGTGCAGGACAACCTTAAGTCCGGCATTTTCAAGTAAATAAACCGCATCTTTTGCTCCCATGTAGATAACATTTGGGACCAGGTTTTCAATAATCCTTCTGTTATTAAGCTCTATATGATCTTCTTTCTTTGCAGTTGTTACCCATTCATTATCAACATTTTCATCCCTGACCTCAATATTTAAATCCGTGAATACTTTTTTCAGTTCCTGCTTATTCCCGTTTTTTGAATATGGCAGATCTGCAATGATGTTATTATTAGCTTCAACATGCTCTTTTTTAATATTTGAGGCATAAATTCTATTTGCTATTTCAAGAAAAACCGGTCCGGCAACCTGGTGCCCGTAATAGACATTTTTTGACGGTGAGTTTACAACAACAATACATGAATATTCAGGATTATCAGCAGGGAAGTAACCTACGAATGAAGCCTGATAGCTTACAATAGAGTCTGATTTATAGCCGTATTTCTTGTTATAAATCTGGTTAGTGCCGGTCTTTCCGGCAATCTTAAAATATGGATTTTTAAGATTTCTGGCAGTCCCGTTTTCAACCACACCTTCAAGTAATTTTTTAGCCTTTTTAAGGGTTGATTTTGAACAAATAGAAGGATTTAGTATTTCTGTTTCAAAGGTTTTAATAGTTTTTCCATGATACTGCAGCTCATTCACAAATTTGGGTTTAACCATTTTACCATTATTGGCAACAGCGTTATAGAATGTCAGTGTTTGCAAAGGTGTTAGCCTTACTTCATAGCCATGAGACATCATAGCCAGGGATATACCTGACCATAATCTGTCTCCCGGATATTTTATTAACGGTTGGCCCTCTCCTTTTATATCGATGCCCAGTTTTTCATTTAAGTTCATACTGTATAACCTGTCAACAAAATGATGAGGACGGTCCTTATAAGCTTCAGTGATTACTTTTGAAACCCCTACATTAGACGATAATTCAAACACTCTTTGGAGCGTCAGTTTCCCGTGGCCCCCCTGAGAGTAACTATCATCCTTAATAGTTTTATCATAATACTTAAATATCCCCTTTCCCGTGTCAATAGTATCCTCAAGGTTGACGTATCCATCTTCAAGTGCTGCAATAAGTACGGGAAGTTTAAATGTTGACCCTGGTTCGCAGCTTTCACCGATCGCATAATTGAAAAGTTCTCTGTAAACGGAATGTTTATCTTTGCCGAGATTTACAATTGCTTTTACTTTTCCGGTACTTACTTCCATTAAAACAACGGTACCGTGATGGGCATCATGCTTAATAAGTTGTTTTAGAAGTGCTTTCTCGGCAACATCCTGGTAATCGATGTTTATTGTAGTTACTACATCCATACCATCTTTTGGCTCAATCTCGTTTTTATTGCTGACAGGTATCCATACATTGGTTGAAATTTTCTGTTTTAACTTAATACCCTCAACGCCAGATAATTGCTGATCGTAGGCGCCTTCTATTCCTACAATATTACCCCTGTTGCTTTTGGTTGTGTAACCAATAAATCTGGCAGACAGTTCATGATGAGGTCTTACTCTTCTGTTCTCCTGCAAATAAATTAATCCTCCCTGGTACCTGCCTCTTCTGAATATCGGAAATGATTTTAGTTCTTTTAACTGGATGTAATTAACTTCTTTTTTTATAAGATGATATCTTTTTAATTTCTTCCTGGCAGAAACAAGTTCCTGTTTATATTTTTCCCGGGTCTTATCTTTAAACAGGTTTGACAGACATAGGGCCAGGGAATCGACTTTACTATAAAAGACATTATCAGAAAGAAATCCCGTGTTAAAGTCCATTCTTACCTCATATAACGGGATAGATGTGGCCAAAAGACGCTCGTCGTCGGAAAGGATATTACCTCTGTTTGCAGGAATGGTGAAGTATTTTAATGTTGAGTTTCTTGCTTTTTCTATCCATTTTGATTTTTCAACAGTCTGCAGGAATATTATTTTACCTAAAATCCAAAATCCGAAGAATAGTATTCCCAGGTATACTATACTGGCTCTCCATAGTATGTCTTTTTTTAATGACATTTCTACTTCTTTCCTTTTTTTGTTAACACTTTGGGAGGTGTTTCAGGTAATGACAGACCAATATTCTTCTTATTCACCAGTTTGATAACTTCAGAAGGCCGGCTAATATTCATAAGCTCAGAAGCTGTGGTAATTTGTTCAGAACACAGGTCCTTTACTTCAATCTGAATCCTGTTAAGTTTTCTTGCCAGCCTCTCGGCATGAAATCTGTTACCAATATAGATTAGTGCTAATGCTACCAGAAAAAGAATATAGGGGAATTGTTTTACAACACCGGCCTGAGTTAAAATGCTCCCACTGAATAAACTTCTGATTGTGAATACCCGTATTTCATGCTGTTCCTGTTCCTGATCGATAAATTCTATGTTATTCTTACTATCCATATACTAGTTCCTTTCAGCAATTCTTAATTTCGCACTTTTAGCCCTGCTGTTTTTACTTATTTCTTCGGGGCCGGGGATTATGACTTTTTTGTTAATCGCCCTGAAGGGAGTAGTGTAATTACCATAAATATCCCTCTTAACATCTGAGTTGAAATTTCCCCATCTGATAAAGTTTTTTACTATTCTGTCTTCAAGTGAATGATAACTTATAACTGCAAGCCGGCCTCTTTGATTAATTAAGTCTGTTGCTTGTGCTAACAGCTCTTTAAGGTTTTCCATTTCACTGTTAACTTCAATTCTTATTGCCTGAAAAACCTTAGCCAGGTATTGGTTCATTCTGGTTTTTGGAATGCAACCGGAAATGGATTTAATGAATTGTCCGGTTTTTTCAAATAATATTTTCTGTCTGCCTGTAATTATTGACTTGGCTAAAGAAGCAGCATTTCTCAATTCCCCAAAATCGCGAAAAATTCTAATAAGGCTATCAGCTGAGTATTTATTTAATAAATCCCTGGCCATAAATCCTGAATTTTGGTTCATTCTCATATCCAGTATTTTATTGTACTTGTAAGAAAATCCTCTATCAGGATCGTCAAAAAAGTGGGATGAAACTCCCAAATCTGCTATAATCCCATCAACCTTATTAATTTTAAAATACCTCAAATAATTCTTTAAAAACCTGAAATTCCCTTTAATGAAAATAAATCTGTTATCCTGTATTATATTTTTTGCTGCATCTTCATCCCAGTCTATCCCAAAAAGCCGTCCATCCTTTATATTTCCAAGTATTTCACTCGAATGACCCCCTCCTCCATAAGTTACATCAACATAGATGCCTGACGGTTTAATATTCAATCCTTTTACACTTTCTTTTAATAAAACAGGATAGTGGTAATACATTATTCATCAGATTCATTATTTGCATTTCCCATTATTTTCTCAGCCAAAGCAGCAAATTTTGCATCCCCGCTTTCAATATTGTTATATGCTTCAACAGGCCAGATTTCAATTTTTATTGACTGGCCAGCCAGTACAAGTTCTTTATCAGCACCAATCATATTTAATAATCTTCTTGGTAACAATAACCTGTTACTACCATCTAATTTCACTTCATAAGAGTCTTTAAAAAATCCTCTGACAAATTTGTTATGTTCCCTGTTATATACGTTTATTTTTTCTTTTATTATATTATTCTGTCTTTCCCATTCGTCCATAGGGAATAAAATCAGGCAGTTTTCAAAAATGTCCTTCTTAATAACAAATTTATCCTGCATGCCTTCTGTCATCTGCCTTTTAAGGGCAGCGGGCAGTAATACCCGTCCTTTTGCATCAAGTTTACATATATAATCACCAATAAATGTTGCCATACCTGTTGTATATAGTGAACAAAAATATATAAAAATTTTCCACTTTCTACCACATTTCCACAATTTTTGACACAATTGTTAATAAAAAATTCAAAAAAGCATTCATTATTTGTTGTAATAAGATTTGTATGACAGTGAATTAAGCATATTTAAATTACTGAAAATCAATAAATAATGGCTGCCATATTGATTTGCCCCGTTAAAAAAGGTTATAAATATTATATTTGCACTTAAACTATTGAAGTTTTTGTTGCTTTATAGATAAATAATATCCTTAACAATCTGTCAGTGTAAAAAGTATGGCAAAAAAATCATTACTCGAGAAAGTTGATGTCAGGAAAGCATTTTACAACAGGAATCCAAGGGTAGCAAGATTAATCCCGGGCTTTGTCTATTGGTATATAAAGAAAATTGTACATCAAAATGAAATGAATGAATTTTTAAAGGTACACGGCAAAAAAACGGGGATTGAATTTATTAGTGCCGTAATCGAGGACTTCAATGTAAAAATCATAGTTGAAGGTGAATATAATATTCCAAAGGAGGGAAGATTTCAATTTGTGGCTAATCATCCTTTAGGAGGATTTGATGGAATGATTCTTATGCATATTATAAGCAGGTATTTTAAAAAGATTAAATTTCTGGTGAATGATATTTTAATGAACATACTAAATATAGAAGAATTATTTGTCCCTGTTAATACTTTTGGAAGGCAATCTGTTGAATATGCAAGAAGAATTGATAGCGAATATGCTTCAGATGCTCAAATACTTAATTTTCCGGCAGGGATTTGTTCGAGAAAAATAAAAGGCAGAATAATAGATTTGGAATGGAAGAAAAGTTTTATCAGCAAGTCAATACAACATAAAAGAGATATTGTCCCTGTATATTTTGGTGGCAGAAACTCTAATTTTTTTTATAATCTTTCAAATATTCGTAAAGCACTGGGTATAAAGACAAACATAGAATTATTCTTCCTGGCCGATGAAATGTACAGGCAAAAGAATAAGACTGTTTTCGTAAAATTTGGTAAACCGTTATCATTTAAAACTTTCGGTAAGGATAAAAATCATCAGGAATGGGCAAAATGGGTAAAAGACAAGGTCTATGCTCTGGCAGGAGTACATGATGTCCCTCTATAGATAATTATAATTAATAAAAGTTAACTGAAAATATTTTCCTAAATTTGAAAAACCAAAATCAAGAATTATAAGTTTTTTATGAAGCCCATTATTCCTCCTATTGACAGATTAACTATAGAAACTGAACTAAGTGATAATAAGTTTTTGCGAAATACTAACAAAGCCAACAACATAGTTTTTGTTGTTGATCATCGTGATTCCCCCAATGTCATGAGAGAAATTGGAAGGTTAAGAGAGCTTACATTCAGAGCAGCAGGCGGAGGCACTGGTAAAGAAGTAGATATTGATTTATATGATGTAGCAAATGAGCCTTATAAGCAGCTGATTGTCTGGGATCCTGATAAAAAGGAAATTCTTGGAGGGTATAGGTTTTTTATATGCTCCAAAACACAGCCGGACGAAGATGGTAATTATAACATTGCAACATCCAGGTTATTCCGCTTCTCAAGAAAGTTTAAAAAAGACTATCTGCCATATTTAATTGAACTTGGCCGATCATTTGTTCAGCCTGCTTATCAATCAACAAACAGGCATAGTAAAGGGCTTTATGCACTGGACAATTTGTGGGACGGCCTGGGAGCTATCTGGATAAATAATCCTGAAATAAAATTCTTCTTCGGTAAGGTCACAATGTATGCTAATTATCACAGAGAAGCAAGAGACTTGTTGTTATATTTATTCAAAAAGTACTTTAAAGATCCCGAAAACCTGGTGATTCCTTATGAACCTATGGAAATAGAAACAGATATAAATAAATTAAAGCGAATCTTAAAAGGAAAATCTTATCAGGAAGACTATAAAATATTATCACAGTTTGTCAGAGCCCACGGTGAAGTGATACCCCCGCTTATAAATGCATATATGAATTTATCACCAACAGTAAAGTGTTTTGGCACTGTTATGAATTATCATTTTGGTGATGTTGAAGAGACAGCTATGATGATAACCCTGAATGACCTGTATCCATCAAAAGCCGACCGGCATATAAAGACTTACAAGCCTGAAGAGAGAAGAATTTCTTAATATGGTCTTATGTTTCTGCCTTCAATAAAATTAATAAAAGCCCTGTTCACAACTTTATTTCCTCCAGGTGTCGGATAATTACCGGTAAAATACCAGTCGCCCAAATCATTCGGACACGCTTCATGAAGATTTTCGATCGTCTGATACACAATTTGCAATTCAGCCTTTATATCAGGTGTTTTAAGCATTTGAGCTATTTTAGCAGAAATTTCTTCAGCAGAAAAGGGCTCATATATTTCTTTTACATAATTATTTAGCTTTTCTTTTGATAGGCTTTCCTGATTCTTTGATTTGTTATAAACATTGTTAATAATTGATTCATTACCTGATTCCCGTAATAGTTCGATAGCAGCTCTAAAGGCAATGAAATCCCCAAGCCTTGCCATATCTATGCCGTAACAATCAGGATACCGGATTTGTGGTGATGATGAAACTACGACTATTTTTCTGGGCTCAAGACGATCGAGAATTCTTATTATACTATGCTTCAACGTAGTACCCCGTACTATTGAATCGTCAATTATTACCAGGCTATCTTTACCTTTCTTTACGGTATTATAGGTTATATCATATACATGTTCCACCAGGCCACCTCTTCCGTCATCCTGTGAAATGAACGTTCTCAATTGTATGTCTTTAAGTGCGATTTTTTCAATCCTTGGTTTTATTGACATAATATGCTCTAACTGCTTTTCTGTAATATTTTTACCTGACTTGAGTGCTTTGTTTATTTCTTTATTTTTCATATAGGATTCAACACCCTCTATCATGCCATAAAAAGCTGATTCAGCAGTATTAGGGATATATGAGAAAACAGTATTTTCCAGATCGTGATCAATTGCCATGGTTATTTTATCAGTTAAAAGTCTACCAAGCATTTTTCTTTCCTGGTATATATCCTTGTCACTACCTCTTGAAAAATAAATACGTTCGAAGGAGCAGGATTTTCTTTCATATGGACCTCTTATTTTTTTTATCAGGATATCTCCTTTCTTTTTAATAATAACAGAGTAACCGGGTTTAATCTCATTAATTTTTTCACTTGGAATATTCATAACGGTTTGAATAGCAGGTCGTTCAGATGTTACTACTGCAAGCTCGTCATCATAATAGTAGAATGCGGGCCTTATACCCCATGGATCGCGCAGTACAAAAGCATCACCATGCCCTATTAGTCCGGCTATTACATAGCCACCGTCCCATTTTTTACAGGACTGGCTTAATATGGTTTCAATTTTTATATTTTCTGCAATTAAGTCTGAGATTTCTTTATTAGAATAACCTTGTTGTTTATATTTATCAAATTCCTTCTGATTCTCTGTATCCAGGAAGTGGCCTATATTTTCCAGCATTATTACCGTGTCAATCTTATCTCGCGGATGCTGACCCAGTCCAATTAGTATCTGGAAAAGTTCATCGACATTGGTGAGGTTAAAATTTCCGGCAATAACAAGGTTTCTTGATTTCCAGTTATTCTGTCGCATCAGGGGCTGAACATTCTCAATTTTGTATTGTCCATAGGTTCCGTAACGCAAATGTCCTAAAAGCAATTCACCTGCAAATGGCAAATTTTTCTTTGCCCATGAAACATCTTCAAGTCTTGACGGATTAGAATCAGCTTTAGTAAAAAGTTTATTTATTTTCTTAAAAACATCCTCGATAGCGGAACTTTTGTTGGTTTTATATTGATGCATGTATTCATTACCTGATTCCAGATCAAATTTTAAACTTACCACTCCTGCACCGTCCTGCCCCCTGTTATGCTGCTTCTCCATAAGCAGATATAACTTCTGTAATCCATATCTCCATGTTCCATACTTTAGTTGATAATATTCTAACGGTTTTAATAATCTTATCAGGGCAATTCCACATTCATGTTTGATAACATCAGTCATTCATTTAAATATTAAAGTCTAATTCAATTTGGGAAAGGAAATAATATCTCTTACAATAAATGCGTCCGGAAAATCTTTTTCTATAATTTTTAAAAATTTAAGCGCCTCACTTTCAGTTCTGAAGTCACCTACATATAATTTATAATATGGATAAACAAATTCTTCATAAAATGGTATATTTTCATATTTATTTTTAAATCTTGAACGGACTGCCATACACTTTTCTCTTGCGTCCTGGCCTGTATCACGAAATATAGAAATCCGGTGTCCTCTAATACCATTCAGCTTCCCGTAAGTATTTATCTGATGATCCAGGAAGACTATAATTGAACTATCCTGAATGATTTCTACCTTTCCCTGATTATATTTGTGCTGATTTAGCCTGTTGAGGATATTAATCTGTTCCTGTCCCTTAGAAGTATTAAGGTTAAAGAGAATTATAGTTATAAAATAGATATAATATTTCACGCGATCTCCCAGTGAAAGGTTAGGTCACAAAATTAGTTAAATTTTATTTAGAAAAATTTAAATCAATTAAATGAATTAATAATTATTGTATCTTTTATATTTATTTTTTTATTAATTAGTAAGGATTTAAATTTTATATATCCCTCCACTTGAAATGTAACATTATTGTCTCTTAAGATGTCGAGCATAATGGAAATTCCCTGAATAATATTCGCAATTTTTAATTCGAGATTCAAATTATGGATTTCATTTGATTTTGCAGGAATAACAATAATATGATCACTGAGGAGCCTTCCCAGATAGTGGTTATTAACTGATGTTTTTATATTGATTTCCTTTATCCTGAAGCTAAATGAACTTGGATTTGTAACAGGAATTTTTACTTCAAGTTTGAGGACATTATCCCTTAATCCTTTTATTTTTATATCGTCAGGTTCGCCAACTTCTATATCTTTAAAATCAGCGCAACAGGATAATAATAGTAATAAAATAATATACAGGGAATTTTTTATCATTTATATAGACTTTCAATAAATATTCTAAAATTTTGAATTAATTTGCAATTATGTAATAATTATTTTAAAAGTTCAAATATAATCTTTACTAATATTAGATGAATCTCTTAAGTATTTTTTCCGCCTTTTTGAATAACATTAAAATATAAAAAATAATGGTAACTAAAAAAAAAATAGAAAAGTTTCTTGAACCAAAAAAACTGGCAATAGTCGGCGTATCCAGAAATCCAAAAAAGTTTGGCTATCTTGTCTTCAGAGACTTGAAAGCCAGTGGATATGAAGTTTATCCTGTTAATCCAAACGCAGACAAAATAAATGGTGATTCATGCTATAAAAGCGTAAAAGACCTGCCGGCAAATATTAATAGTATACTTATATTAACACCAAAAAAAGAAACTGATAATGTGTTGCGGGAAGCTATAAATAAGGGAATTATGAATATATGGGTACAACAAATGTCAGAAACCAAAAACACTATTAAAATTGCGGAAGAATACCAGAAAGAGATTATTCATAGAAAGTGTATTTTTATGTTTGCCGAACCTGTTAAAGGTGTTCACAAATTTCACAGGCTCATACTCAAATTATTTGGAATGTTACCAAAATAAGTCATTCAGGTTGTTTTAGTTTTTTTGTTGTTTGCATCACAAGGACATCAGAATCAACAAGATGTCCAATCTTTCTGTAAATAAAATTCAGCATTCTCAAATCGGCGCTATCAATTATCCATACAAAATTTGTTATGTTATTTTTTATTTGCAGCTGAACTGACCTGTTAATAAGTGCTATTGGTAATTTTATATTTGCCCGGTATTCACTTCGAATAAAAAGATTATTATACTCCAGTGTATCTTTATTTATTCTGTATATTATATTCCATCCAATTATTTCGGTTTCCTTTATAAGCCCTACACTATTTAAATTTTCCATTTTGTCAGTATTTATAAAAGGAGACAGATATTGAGGAATAGATTTATCATTTTCAATGAGTTGTTTTAGTGCCTCCTTATATTTTTTGTTTATGTCGCTCCAGAGTTCGATTTTTATTCCTTCCGGCATATGGAAATCCTGTGTCCAGATGACCTTGTCTTTATACTCTAAATTTGACTTAAAAATATGCATTAATGTTACTGGTGTTGTCCATTTATCTTTTTCTACCAACTTATAAATGAAACCTTTACTTTCCCAGTTTGAACGGAAGTACATTCTTGCTTCATCAAAACCGGCCTTTGCCAGAACCCTGTTTATATAGTATACTAATTTGCTTCCCAAACCTTTACGTCTATGTTCTTTGTTAATGTAAAGGGACAGAATCTCAGAATAATTTTTGCTTCTGTCAAATTCAGCTATGGCTAATCCGACTATTATATCCTCTGATTTTACCAGAATTGCCAGCAACGGATCAATAATGTCCATTGTCTTCATCTTATCTCTTAAATTAGGGAAAGTATACTTATCATATTCTGAAAGTATATAAGATAAAGTAATATCAGTGCTTAATTGAAATTTATAATCCACGATTTTATAATTAGTCAGTTAGTCTTCAACTTCTTTTGCCCAGTAGGTATCTGTTTCATTTACCAGGGCCATCCTATGTTCTTTTTTTTCAGGATTTAAGATATTTGGTCTTTTGAAATCCGGTATAATTTTTACATCGTATATTTCGTCTACATTTGTTTCATATCTGATATGACCAACAACCTTTCCAAGCGGGAGATACACTATTATAATTCCTGCAAAGGATGAGCCGGCTATAGGCAAATCAGCAAATACAGAAGTTGTATGCCGGAGTCTGGAAGCTCCGATAAAAAGGTAATCACCTGCCTTTGCCATACCGCGGACAAAGCTGTTGAGTTTGGTTATTACTTCATACTTCCGTTTTTTTAAGTCAGCTTTCATTAACTCTCCCCTGGCTGATTGTAAAAAAAACAAATCATTATTATAAATTCTTGGAGAATGTGGCATTGAAAGTCCCTCAAATAAAATTTCACCTGTAGGAACATGTATTATTATACCTCCCGAAAGTAAATTTTCTCTCCAGCCTTGTTTGGTATTGGTTTTGCCCAGAGCAGAAACAAATTCTATTTTCTCATTTGCCAGGGCCATTCCGTTAAGGTGACATCTGTCCTCAGGTACCAGAGCGTCAACAAATCCGGGATTCCATAAAGTTTTAAAACTATAATCTTCATCTATTCCGGAAATACAGGAAAACAAAGTGTTAATTGCAATAAGATTATTATTTAAATAATTCATATCGTGCAATGCCAGTTGTCCTGTATAATATAAAGCCCTTGGCAGATATAATGCATCATAGGTCCCGGGTTTTGAAGGGTAATGCTTTGCCAGTTCGGGTGAGTTGCGAAGTACAATAACCTCGTTTTTACAGGCAATTGCTAATTTATTGTCCTTCTGGGCAATACCCATAGCATTACTAAATGTTCTGGGTAATTGTATAAGTTTATCTTTAGTGGCTGCACTTAAAAAGATTACTTTGCAGGCCTGATAAGTACTTAAAGCAATAGTACATCTGAGTTTATACAATAGCTCAGGAACATTCGGCGTATATGTTGAAGTAAACAGGGATAATGAAGCCTGCATAGATTAAAGTCTAAATAAATTTAAAGAACATAATTTTGCAAATTTACCCAGCGTATAATAATTTTACAAATAAAATTGTTTTTCGCATCTCACAGCATGAATTAAATGATTTGATTATAATTAATATTATTCTGCTTATGAAACCGGTACTATTATTAATTTCAATTTTTCTGACTGTCAGTATTTTTTCACAGGAGACAGGATGTATCTCCGGTTCATGTGAAAACGGGCAAGGAGTATATGTATATGCCAATGGATACAGATACGAAGGAAATTTTATAGATGGAAAACGTGAAGGCCCTGGCAGGTTAACTCATCCAAACGGTGACAGCTATGATGGTATGTGGCTGGATGATAAATTTCATGGACAGGGAACATACATTTGGGCGGACGGTGCTAAATATATTGGTGAATGGAAAAGTGGTGTACAGGATGGATATGGTATATATTTTTATACAAACGGGGATAAATACACGGGATATTTCAGAAATAATAAATTCCATGGCAAAGGAAAATACACCTGGGCAGATGGTACAGTGCAGGAAGGAAATTATGAAAATGGCAGGTTTATCCTCCCGGAATAGTGTGCTGCCAGTCCATAATTTAAAATTAAGGATAATTATGCTCTGGAACCCTGCAAATCTGCATCTTCTTTATAGAGCAGACTCTATATCCTCGAGATCTATATTTTGCAGTCTTGCATTTTTAATACTTGCATTTAGCTCAAATCCAATCAGCAGTGTAAGAGCATTGAAATTCATCCAGAGCATTAATGCAATAAGTGCCCCTATTGATCCGAAAAATTTATTGAACTGGGCAAAGTGATTAACGAAATATGAAAAACCTAAAGACGCAACAATTGTTAATAAAGTGGCCAGAGTAGATCCGGCTGAATAAAATTTCCATTTTGTTTTTCTCAAAGGAGCAAGATAGTAGAGAAAAGAAATTGAGAAAAATGTTGCACCTACTATTATAATCCATTTACCGGTAAGTAATAAATAATAAGTAATATCTATTTTTATAATATCATATTCAGCCAGCTTACCTATTCCTGTTTTGCTGAATATGAACAATACTGTAGCAGTAGCTATGAGGAAAACCAGAATAAAGACCAGCCCGACTGATATTAATCTGCGTTCAAGCCAGGGTCGTGTTTCTATGGTATGGTAAGTAGCATTGAATGCTTCAATCATTCCATTTACACCTTTTTGTGCAAAGAAAAAGGCTGTTAGTAATCCAAATATCTGAAGGCCTCCTCTTTTTACAAAAATTTCAGCTAATAAGGATTCAATAGCTATATAAGAATTTTCAGGCATAACGTCATACATTATTTGCATTAATTCCTGCTGAAAGTTATTAATGGGCAGGTAGGGAATTAAAGTCAGAAGAAAAATAATCCCGGGACCAAGAGCCAGAAGGAAGTTAAAAGCTATTGATGAAGCTCTGATATTTAAGGAGCCCTTTAGCAGTCCTTTAAAGAAGAATGAGAAGACATTGTAAATTGGTACTCCTTCAAATCCCGGAAAAGATATTCGCCGAAAATAATCTATTATTTCATGTACCTGTTTATTGAAGAATTTATATGTTCTTTGATAAAGATGCTGAGTCATCAAAAGAAAATATCTCTGATTAATTATTTGTCAAAAATAATCATCAAAATACAAATTACAAATTCAAAATTTTTAGTATTTAACAGCCTTAATGCTCATATCTAAACTCTTAAACCTGTGGGTTAATGCTCCGACTGAGATATAGTCTACTCCGCATTCTGCATAGACTCTTACATTCTCCAGGTTAATTCTGCCTGAAGATTCAATTTTATACCTCCCTTTAATTAATTTAACAGCCTCTTTTGTGTCTTTAATTGAAAAATTATCAAGCATGATTATGTTAATCATGCCAACTTTCAGAATTTCTTTAACATCCTCAATTGTACTCGCTTCTATTTCTACCTTGATTTTTTTATTTGTTTTTTTAAGATATTCACTGATTCTGATTATGGCATTCTCAATTCCGCCGGCAAAATTTATATGGTTGTCTTTAATAAGTATCATATCATATAATCCTATTCGGTGATTTTCACCTCCGCCTATCTTAACCGCAACTTTTTCAAGCAAGCGCATGCCTGGCGTAGTTTTTCGGGTATCAAGAATTTTAGTTTTAAGCCCTTCTAATTTTTTTACATATGTATAGGTAAGAGTTGCGATGCCACTCATACGCTGCATTATATTCAACACTAATCGTTCAGATTTAAGAATAGTATGAACACTGCCGGTAATTTTAAATGCAACATCTCCGCTCTTAATTTTATGTCCATCATTTAGTAAGAGTTCAAACTCAATGGCCGGATCAATTATTTTAAATATTTTTTCAGCCACATTAACACCAGCCAGAATACCTTCCTCATTAACTATTAAATGCGCTTTTCCTTTAATATCTTCCGGAATACAGGCAAGAGTTGTATGATCACCTTCTCCGATATCTTCTTTTAATGCAGAATTAATAAGTATTTCCAGAGAATTACTCTCCATCTTCTTTCTCTATGCGTAATTGATTAATAAGTGATTTGTCTTCTTTAATTTTAATTAAAATAGTGATTCTGAATTTCCCCGTTGAAGTTGTAAGATTACCTATCGCATATCTTGATGTTTCTTTACCTCCCTTGTGCAGTATATCGAAGCTTGTTGGAGGATGTTTTTTAAAAAAGTCCTTTATTATAAGTTCTGCCTGATTTTTGCTATACATATCATCTATATCTGATAATGCCAGTTCAACATTATTGTTAAAGTATTTTGCTAATTCGCTTGCATTACCTTCTTTTATTGCAATAATAATTCCATCCGGTATATCATTATACAGAGTATTCGATGCATAGCTAAAACATAAAATCTGTATAAACAAAAGGGGTATTAATAGTTTTATTATTTTCATTGATTAATAGATTAAGTTTGTAATTTATTTTGTTAAATATACACTAATTAACATTTTATAAAAGTATTATAAAATTTTAAACGAATGAAAATATATTTAATTAATGTTGGTAAAACAAATATAAGTTATATAAAGGAGGGCATAGATCTTTTTGGAAAAAGGATAAGGAGATATATTCCTTTTGAAATTTATGAAATACCTGAATCTAAAAATATTAAAGGTTCGTCGGTATATGCAATAAAGGAAGCTGAAGGTAAAAATTTAATAAAATTTATTGAAAAATCGGATTATTCTGTATTGCTTGATAAAAAAGGAAAAAAGTTTGATTCAGTGGAATTCTCAGATTATATTCAGAAACTAATGAATAAGGGTCTGTCCGGTATATATTTTTTCACTGGTGGCGTAAACGGATTTTCCGGGGAAGTCTATAGCAGAGCTAATGATCTCTTATCTTTGTCAAAAATGACATTTACACATCAAATGGTCAGATTAATATTTATTGAACAATTATATAGAGCTTTAGCAATATTAAAAGGAGACCCATATCATCATTAATTCATATTTCTATATTAGATTTGTAAAAATTTATTAGCATTATTTGCAGCTAATGCATAAAAAGAAATATATACAGGCAATTATACTTGCTATTATCCTGGCTATCCTCACCAGTCTGATATTAAAGCAATTGAAATACGGACAGAGAGACGTGGTGAAATTTCAAAGAGTTTTAAATAACAAGTTCAAATATTTGGATAAGAAATATTCCGAATTAAAAGAAAACTGGAGAATTACAGACTACAATGAACTTTCAAAGAATGGTATAATCCTGCTTATTTACAGAAATGACAGCCTTATTAGCTGGTCAGACAATTCAATATCATTAAGTAATATTTACAGGGAATCTGATTATGAAAATCCGTTTATTTTTATATCTAACAGTTATTATGTTGTTAAAACCTTCAGGAAGGATAATTATACAGTCATTGGTTTAATATTCATTAAAAGTGAATATCCGTATGAAAATGAATTTTTACAAAATGCCTTTCAAAATTACTTTGCTGTTGCCTCATCGGCTGAAATAATAACTGAAGGCGCCAGAGGGTCTAATTCAGTTTACGATTGGAATAACCAGTATTTGTTTACTCTGATTTTTTATGATGAGCTAAAATATCCGGAACTAACGAGGTACCTGCCACCATTTTTTTACCTGTTAAGTTTTTTGTTTATATTATTATATCTGCATTATTATATCAACACTATTAATTCCAGCATAAGGAAAAACTGGGCTATATTTATTGCTGGTCTTGCATTTTTGATTTTCAAAATAGTACAGACTAAATATGAATTTCCGGCTTCTGTATATAACCTTGAATTATTCGGACCGATACCATTTGCTAACTCCCGGCTTCTGCCGTCCCTGGGTGATCTCCTGGTAAATACTATTTTACTGACTTTTATTATAGTCAAGTTTAATACTGATTTTTACTTTTCAGAAAACCTGACCAAAAGGAAAAAGTATGGCTCCAATCCTTTACATATTTTTTTGTTTATAGTGCTGGCAGGGTATTTTGTTTATACTTATTTCTTATTTGATAGTCTTACTTATGATTCCAGCATTTCATTCGAGGCATATAAAGTAACCGGACTGAGTGCATACAGTTTTATAGGGTTATTGATTTTCGCTCTTAATCTGGCATCGCTAATTCTGATTATAGATAAAATATTTAAAACAACTGAAGGTAGCTATTCTCTGGAGAAGCTGTTATTTATCTTTACATTAATTCTGATAACCACAATTATATTATGTTTTGTCCTGGATTTCAGAATAGATGCTTATTCTATACTATTTTTCTTCCTGATTTTTCTGATAACAGGATTATTAAAATTTAAGAAGATCAATATTTATAAATATTCGTCATTAGTCTTACTTGTATTATTATTTTCTGTATATACAGTCTGCATTACTACATATACAATCAGAAACAGGGAAAAGAATGAAATGAGGCTGATGGCTGAGAATTTAGCCACGGAGCATGATCCTGTGGCAGAATATTTACTGGAAGGCATTAGTGAAAAAATGAGTTCGGATAAAAGATTAATTGAATTATTGTTTGATTTTGATTACAGCTCCGCTGATATTTACTCATTCTTACAAAATAAGTACTTTACAGGTTTCTGGAACAGGTACAATTTTAGATTTGTTGACTGCAGACCTACTGACAGTATTTATTTTGAGATGCCTGAAGAAAGGAGTTATCCATGCTATGAATTCTTCGGTGAAATAATTAAAGAGAGTGGTATACTTTTACCTGATTCAAAGTTTTATTATCTGGATAACCTGAATGGAAGAATTAACTATTTAGGTAAAATAGACTATATTTCTCCCGGACCTTTCAGGAGAATTTCTTTGTTTATTGAACTTGAATCAAGGTTAATTTCCCAGGAACTTGGTTATCCTGAATTATTGCTGGACAGTAAAGCCGGTAAAAACAGTAATTTAAATGAATTATCCTATGCTAAATACTTTCAGAACAGGCTTATTGCACAATTCGGAAACTTTCTTTATTCGTTGAAACTTGAGGTATATGGAAAAACAGGGCAAGATTACAGTTTTGTGAATTTTGACGACTTTGACCACTTGATTTACAGGATTGATAAGGATAACACAATCATCATCAGCCAGCCTTCGATTAAATTTTTTAATTTGCTGGTTTCATTTTCATATGTTTTTGCATTTTATTATCTGCTGGTTGTGTCATCCTTATTAATCATTAATCTATTAAAGCGTAACTGGAAACTGGAGTTTAATTTTAAAAATAAAATACAGTTTTCAATTATTTCAATTCTTTTTCTTTCACTCATACTTATTGGGGGCGGCACAATATATTTTAGTATAGAACAGTATAAAAATAAACATGATGATAATCTGCGTGAAAAAATTCAGTCGGTATATATTGAGCTTGATCATAAACTTGCCTATGAAGAAAAACTTACACCTGACTGGGCGGCTGATAAATATGATAATCTTGACCAGTTACTTATAAAATTTTCCGAAGTATTTTATTCAGATATAAATCTTTATGATCCTAATGGAGATTTACTGGCTACATCACGCCCGGAAATATTTGAAAGAGGATTGCAGGGAGGTAAAATGAATCCTGTGGCATATGAAAAGATGGTAGTTGGCAGGCAGGCTGAATTCATACAGAGAGAAAGGATTGGAAAACTGGAATATTTGTCAGCCTATGTACCTTTTATTAATATTGAAAATAAACTACTTGCATACCTTGATTTACCATATTTTACCAGGGAGAATTTACTCAGGAAGGAAGTGACGACACTGGTCGTGGCAATTGTAAATGTTTTTGTGCTGCTGATATTACTGACCATCGCTATTGCTATTCTTATTTCCGACCAGATTACAAAACCTTTGAGACTGGTACAGCAAAAGTTTGGTGAAATAAAACTGGGAAGGAAATATGAACAGATTCAATATGACAGGAAAGATGAGATAGGTAGCCTGGTTTCTGAATATAACAGAATGGTTCAGGAATTAGCCAGAAGTGTTGATTTACTTGCTAAATCCGAAAGGGAAAGTGCATGGCGTGAAATGGCAAAACAAATAGCACATGAAATAAAGAATCCACTCACACCAATGAAGCTGAGTGTTCAGCATTTGCTGCGTTCATGGAAGGATGGAAAAGAAAAATACGGGGAATACATTGATAAGGTAACAAATACTCTGATTGAGCAAATTGATAATCTATCGGCAATTGCTGGTGAGTTTTCCAGTTTTGCCAAAATGCCCAAGGCTAAAAACCAGAAAATTGACCTTATCCAGAAAATTAAAAATACAGCAGGCCTGTTTACAAACGTTAAAAACATTGACATAAAAACAAATTTTCATAATAATAAAAATGTTATTGTATTTGCTGACAAAGAACAGCTTTCAAGAGTATTTATTAATTTAATGAAAAATGCGATCCAGTCCATTCCTGAAGACATCCGGGGTAAAATCGAAATAGATTTAATGACAAATAAGGATACAGCATATATAAAAATAAAAGATAACGGTAAAGGCATACCTGGTGAACTAAAGGATAAATTATTCATGCCTAATTTTACAACAAAGACAAGTGGTATGGGTTTAGGTCTTGCAATTGTTAAAAACATTGTTGAAAATTGTAATGGCAAAATTGATTTTGAAACAGAATTGGGTAAGGGGACAACATTTATTATAGAGTTACCACTATATAAGGAAGGCGATATTTTATAAATTATTATTATAGGTGCAGGCGAAAGAAAGTAATAAGACATTGTGCTACAAGCGTTTTGTTGAAATCTTTATTATATTTCGAATAAATTATTTTTTTTATCTTTGATTATTGTTAATAAAATAACAGCTCACTCCTATTGAAAAGAGCAATTCTGATACCGATTTTATTTGCAGTTTGTATTCCCTTATTTGCTCAGCAGATAGGTGGTGTGGTTAATTACTACCTTGAAGTTGACTCTGTCTTTAATGATACAATAAGGGTAACAAGCGATCCCACTGTTAATTTTACAGTGGGGGATTTTGTTATATTAATTCAGATGACAGGTGCCACAATCCTTGAAGGGCCAAATCATCCAAGGTACCATGCACTAGGACTTGATCAGCGAAGAAATTGCGGCAAATATGAGTTCTTACAGATTGAAGATATAATTACTCCTGAAAATTATATAGTATTTACTTCATATTTATTAAATGATTATAATAATGATGAGAAGATACAGCTTGTAAAGGTGATAATCGGTGACAAACTAACTGTATTTGATAATGTTGAAGCTGACCCCTGGGATGGATCAAAGGGGGGAATAGTAGCATTAATGGCATTTGATGAACTTATTTTGGAGGCTAATATAAATGTTAACAGCCAGGGTTTCAGGGGAGCTGTCCCTGAAGATTATTATACCGGTGGATGCAGATATAATGATGTTTTATGGGATACCTGTTACTTTGGTTCAAATCAGTTAAACAGGGCCGGTGACAAAGGTGAGGGAATAATTACCAATAGTTTTTTATTAACTAAAGGAGCAGGTCACGCATTAAACGGAGGAGGGGGAGGAAACGGCAAGTATTCAGGGGGAGCCGGGGGAAGTAGCTACGGATATGGAGGCGATGGTGGTCATCAGGTTCAATCCTGTGGCTCGATACCGCATCTGGTATATGCCCAGGGGGGATTTACAGCAAATGAGTTTTATGCAAATAACAGAATAATCTTTGGAGGTGGCGGGGGGGCAGGAACTATGAATACCGATTCCTCCCGTATTGGATCATCTGGTGGAAATGGCGGGGGTATAGTCTTTATTCTTGCAAACAAATTAACAGGTAATAGCAATTCAATATCAGCTAACGGGCAAAGTGTTGTAGGTATAGTCAACGCAAGTGGTGGTGGTGGAGGCGGAGGAGGCGCCATAGTTATAGATGTTCCAAATAGTGATGGTAATGTGTCTCTTCGTGTCAAAGGAGGGAACGGAGGAAGTACAGGTGCTAACTGCACAGGTTCAGGCGGTGGCGGAGGAGGCGGTGTTATAATGTATTCTGGTACTGCTATATCTGCGAATTTTATTGATACATCATTTGGTGCTGCGGGAAATATTGTGAACTGCCTGGAAATGAGAGGTTCCGGTGGGGGACGAGGTGCAAAAATTCCTGGTTTGGTCTTGCCTTTAAACGGGTTTCTGTTTAATATTATTTACGGTACTGACACAGTTTGTAAAGGCCAGGTCCCGAATACCATTACAGGCAGCCAGCCCAAAGGCGGAAATGGCAATTATTCCTATGAGTGGCTTCAAAGTACGGACTTGTCAGCCTGGAAAGAGGCTGAAGGGAGTTTTGATCTCCTTTCATTATTACCTGACCCCTTGGATATTACTACTTATTATAGAAGGATTGTATCCTCAGTAAACCTCATTAATGATTCGACAATTATAGATTCAAGTAAAATAATTGAAATATTTGTTTATTCTTCAATAAATAACAATAACCTGTTTGTGACGGATACTATATGTAAAAATGTTATCCCTGCGCAATTAACAGGAGGAACACTATCGGGAGGCAGTGGTATATATGATTATAAATGGGAAAGAAGCAATAATATGGCTACGTGGAACGAGGTATCTACTGCTCCGGCGTTTAATGAAGGCCCGCTGTCAGAGACAAAATATTACAGACGAATTGTTGGTTCAGAAGAAGTATGTACCGATACAAGCGAAATAGATACAATTACTGTTCTGGAATCAATTACCGGCAATGACTTTATATCTGACACTACAATTTGTGAGGATTATGATGCAGGGATATTAATTCCTACACCACCATCAAATGGTGATGGAACTTACTCATATGAATGGCAGAAAAGTGAAAATTCAGGACAGTCATGGGATGTATTAGCTTATACCGATCCTGAAATTTCTCCGGGGCCCCTGACCGATACCACTTTATTCAGAAGGATTGTTTTTTCAGGAAATGATAATGCATGTTCTGATACCTCCAACAGCAGGGAAGTATCAGTTTTACCTTCCATTGGTTCCAATACAATTTTCACAGACTCAGTAAAATATTGTGCAGGAGACATACCTAATACGATTAACGGTTCATCACCAACCGGAGGAGCTGGCAGTTATAGTTACCTATGGCTTGGAATGACTGCTTCCGAATGGATAGAAATACAGGATGAAACAGGGATTAATTATTCACCTTCAAATATTTTTGAAACTAACACTTCAGTTACGAGGGTAGTATTTTCAGGTATAAATAATGCCTGTAAGGATACCGCAACCCCGGTAATAATTCAGGTAGTACCATATATAATCAATGTACTGGGACTTGATGATCAGTCAATTTGTGAAAATAATACTCCTGCTGAGTTAATTGTATCACCTGCAACGGGAGGCTCAGAAAGTTACAGCTATGAATGGTTGTTGAAGGAAGAGGGTTCAGCAACCTGGAATCCTGCTCCCGGAACAAATAATAATGTGTCATATTCACCCGGACCTTTGTCAGTTTCCACTTCTTATGTAAGAAAAGTAAATTCAGATATATGCAGTGATATTAGTGATACTATAATGGTTATAGTCTATGAATTAATAAGAAGTAATTTTGTTATTGGTGATACTGTTAAGTATAGCTGCTTTAACGTCAGCAAATTATTAGAAGGGTCACTACCTCAGGGAGGTAATACCGGTGATTACGGATATGAATGGGAAACCAGTAATGATTTGTTAAGCTGGACATCAGCAGCAGGAATAATTCCTAATGATCAGCAGAATTTTCAGACTGCAGCACTTGCAGACAGTTCATACTTCAGAAGAATTGTATTTTCTACGGCAATAAATAAAGAATGCGCTGATACTGCAAATCATGTTAAGGTTTTGATTAATGAGCTCCCCACAGCTGATATTATATCATCCCGGGATACTGTTTGTGCAGGAAACAGTATTTATGTGAAATTTAATGTGGATGGTGTTCACGGACCATGGGATGTTACGATAGGGACTGACACTGAAAATGAAACAAAACTGGATATTACTTCAAATTTTGATTCAATTCCCATAATATTAAGCTCATCCGGTATCATAAGGTTAATTTCAGTAGCAGATGACAGTACCTGCCTTGCTGATACCTCTCTCAGCAGTGGGTTGGTAAATGCCGTAATATATGATAATCCTCAGGCAAATGCAGGGCAGGATATTGAAGTATGCGGGAAAACTGCTACTTTAAATGCTGTCAGAAGCATTAATAATTCAACAGGCCTGTGGGAGACTAATAATGCTACTTTTGGCCAGCACGGTAATCCTAATACAACTATAACAGCAGATGACTATGGAACATATACTTTAACATGGACTGAAACAAACTGGAAATGTGTTGATTCAGATAATACGCAGATTATATTTTACCAGAAGCCGGACGCAGCTGAGGCTGGTGATGATCAGATCCTTGAATTCAAATTCAATACTGAATTAAATGCATTAACCCCGACTATAGGATATGGTACCTGGAGTATCTCTTCAGGAAGCGGCACTTTTGATAATGACACACTGCCAAATACAGTTGTAAGAGATCTGGATTATGAAAATGTGTTAAAATGGACTGTTCAAAATGGAGTCTGTGAGGCTGTATCAGATAGTATTAATATAAAAGTAAATTCGCTTAAGGTAATGAAAGGATTTTCACCTAATGGAGACGGAATAAATGATGAATTCTTAATAGAAATAGAAAATGCCGAAAGGGTTGAAATATTAATATTCGACCGCCAGGGCCATATTATTCTTAAATCAGATAATTATAGTGAAGGTAACTTCTGGGATGGGACAAATAAGAATAATAAGGATTTACCTGAAGGAACATATTTTTATATTTTGAAGGCAAAAGTTGAGGGTAAGGATGAAGTGATGATTAAAAGTTATATTGAATTATTGAGATAAATGAAATATATTCTATATATAGCCTTAGTATTAGCTGCAATAAATGTTTCAGGACAGGACAGATCTGTATTGTATAGCCAGTATCTCTATAATAAAGTCACTGTTAATCCGGCATTTACCGGTGATAATGATGTATTTACCGTTTGTATTTCCACAAGAAATCAGTGGATAGGACATGAAGGAGCTCCCAGTACACAGACTTTAAGCTCCCATGTCCCGTTAAAGAATACAAAGATCGCATTGGGATTATTACTGTCACATGAAACAATAGGAGCAAGAAACTATACAAGCACTTTTTTTAACTATGCCTACAGGATTAATTTATCCTACGGGAAAATTGCCATGGGATTAAGGGGAGGTATTATATCAGGTAATTTAGATATTGCAGATATGTCTGAAGACCCTGTTTATAACAACGAAAAGTCAAATTATTTATTGCCAAATTTCGGAATAGGTGGTTATTATTATACGAACAAACTGTTTATAGGATTGTCAATTCCATTATTACTTGGCTATAAAAATGGCGAAAATGCAAGATTAAAACCTTATCATAGTCTAAGGTCATATAGCTATTATATTATTTCCGGTTATACATTTGTGCTTAGCGGCAACTGGAAAATTCAGCCCACATTTCTGTTTAATTATGAAATGAGCCTTTCCTATAATTTAGATATCAACCTGAATGCAATATACAGGAATATTATAAGAGGAGGGATAACTTACAGAACAAACCGTTCACTTGTTTTTTTATTTGACTATAAATTTACATATCAGTTTAGAGCCGGTTTTGCATATGATTATGGTTTTGGTGAAATAAACAGATATAATCATAGTGCATTTGAATTATTTTTGCAATATGAATTTGGATATAAAGTAGAAGTACCCAGTTTAAGAGATTTTTAAAATTATGAGATATATATTAAAAATAACGGTCATTATTCTTTTTATTCTTATTAATAATTTGTTTGTTTTAAAGAGTCAAAGGTCTTTTCAGATAAAGAAATTACCTTTTAATACAGATGAATATGCTGAATATGCACCTTCATATTACAGAGATGGAATTGCATTTTGTTCGAACAGAAAAACTGAAGTTTTAACTGTAACAACTACTCAAACCGGTGAATACCTGTTAAATTTATACTGGGCAGAACCTAAAACAGAAAGAAAATGGGAAGAGGCCAAATTATTTTCAAGGGAACTCACCAGCAGATTAGTTGCCGGTCCTATGACAACCGATAGTACAGAAACAACCTTATTTTTCACAAGAACCAGGAATATTATCAGAAGAACTGCTGAGGATACAACAGAGGAAAACTTCTTTGGAATATATCTGGCTGACCTTTCAGAAAATAAGGAATGGACTAATATAAGGCCGTGGGAGCATAACCCGGATTCATTCCATTGTGGTTATCCTTTTTTGAGCAAAGATGGAAAGGTTTTGTTTTTTAGTTCAAATAAACCAGGAGGTTATGGCAGGTATGATATTTATACTTCTGAGATGGATAATAACGGCAACTGGAAAGAACCTGAAAATATTGGTAATATTATTAATACAGGGGGAAGTGAAGTTTATCCTTTTTATCATGAGAGCGGGAGATTATATTTTTCATCAGACGGTCATGGAGGGAGAGGGAGAATGGATTTATTTTATTCTGACTACGTTGATGGTGAGTGGAAAGAACCTGTAAATTTACCCTCCCCTTTAAATACCAGGTATAACGATTTCGCACTAATAATAAATACGACTCTTGATACCGGCTATCTTTCGTCTGACAGATACGGGACCGATGATATTATAAGTTTTTCTTCAGGATTACCAATCTTCTCAGATTGTGAGATGCAGCGTGAAGACAGCTATTGCTATGAAGTTTATGAAACAGGAACCATTGATCTTGATACAACTACCTTTGAGTATGAGTGGGACCTGGGTGACGGGACAAAAATAAGAAGCCTCTCCGCCTATCATTGCTTTGGGGGGCCCGGAACATATATAATTAAATTAAATGTTATAGATACACTTACAGGTGACATATATTATGAAGAGGCAAGATACATGCTCCCGGTAGAAAGAATAGAGCAGCCATACATAACTGTAGTCGACACTGGTATAATTAATGAAGAATTAAGAATGGATGCTTTGCAGACTAATCTGAAGGATTTTCAGATTGATGGTTATTACTGGGATTTTGGTGATGGGATAAGAACATCAAATTCTATTGTCAGGCATTCGTACAGAAGGCCGGGAGAATATTCTATTCAGCTGGGGGTTACTTCTTCTGAAAGCCAGGTTGATGAAACTACTCTACCTGCAAAAAAATGCGTTACAAAGAATATTGTAATATTGAGAAGAAGAAATTAATAAAATATCCATTTAAGTGAATAAACTTTTGATAATTTGTTGTTACAAAAAAATGAAATAATATATATTTACTATTTTAGTTATTAATATATATAATTATCTGATATATAAATAATGAGAATTTTTGCACTTTGCCTGTTGAAATTATTATTATTCTGTTTTGCAGAAGCTCAGCCTGTACCGGCTGGAGATGAGAATATTCCTTTCCTTATGACTTTCGGGGCAAATTCAGAGACTTCGTGGGGAGATGATGATTTTTCCCAGACATTTTTTTTCTCAATACCAAAAGAATTTAATGAACCTGTATTTATAAGGATTTATGATCCTGACATAGGGGGAGAGATAGATGAAATAAATGGAATATGGGATACCAGAACTGCATTTTATGTTTATGGCGGAAAAGGATCCTATACTGATAAAGATGCTCAGGAAACTCAGCCTGCGGGTAACTATAAGAGTGGTAATCTTCTTGCATCAAAAACATTCGGGGAGGATCCAAAATTCGATAAAAGCTGGTATACATTTGGCCCTTTTAATCCAACTGAGGGTGAATTTATAGATAAATTTGACGCTTATATTATCAAAGTAATTGCTGATGGTGTTACAGGCGATGATGGTAATTTATACAGGTATTTTCTTAGTACCAGCTATGATGTAAATATTCAGGTTGAAGGAGGTAATGCTTTTGCATACGAATATTCCTTCAGGTTATATAATGATGAGAATGAAGTTTCACATATTTATCCTTATGTTGATGACAGAACAATAACTGTAAAATTATCAAATTTTGACTGGGACAATGATGGCTATATTCGCACAGTATCGGTTGCCAGAAAGGGACAGCTAAGCAAAGTATCAAATGAAGATGTATGGATTGATGATGAGTTTAAAATATTTGATGAGGAGAAAAATACTTCTCTGGATATACAATTTATTAAAAGTAAAGATCCTGTTGTCAGAAATAATAATGTTGTTGTAAATGTTCGAAATCAATATGGTGAGTTACTTCCTTTTTATGTTATTCCAATTGGCGGAGTACCTAAATATAGTTATAGCATTGGAGCCAATAAAGTAGACAAAAGATAATTTAATATTATGATTAGGTTTTTTAAGGAATTATCAACAAAATTATATGCTCATATACTTCTGATATGTTTGATCCCTTATTTTTCAGCAGCTCAGGATTATAAGTTTAACAGTTACGGTATTAAGGAGGGAATTTGTCATCCCTTCGTTTATACCATTAACCAGGATCTTAATGGTTATATTTGGATAGGTACAGGGGAAGGGCTTTGCAGATTTGATGGTTTTGAATTTGATAAAAAAGATATAGAAGATGTATTGACCAGGGATGTTGCAAGTGTGAGTTACAAAGATAATAAAGGGTATCTGTGGTTTGGATTTAATAACGGCAATATTTGCAGTTATGATGGGATTAACTTTGAAATTATTTCAGCTTTGGAAAATGCAAAAAGTGCAATTACAGATATTATTGAAATAAACGGGAAAATTTTACTTGTTGCTTCTTTGAATGACGGAATAATTGTAACAGGTGAAAATAAAGAGATTAAGATATATAATGATGAGCTTAGAAATAAACTGATATACTCTCTAAATTACAATAATGGTAAACTTCTTTTAGGTACTCAGGAAGGGCTTTTGATATACGATTTTAAGGACTATTTAAATCCTCCCAGGTACCAATATACAGTTGATGAGCTAGCTTACAGTAAAATTCAGGTCATAGGAAAATGTAATAATTATGAAGGATTTTGGCTTGGTACTGAAAGTGATGGAGTATTTTACTTTTCATTAAATAATGATGACTCCTATACTCTGAATAAGGTAGGTGAAAAATTAAATTTATCAGATCTAAATATTCAGTCAATAGTAGAAGATTTAGATGACAATCTTTGGTTAAGTACATTCCACAACGGAGTTTATAAACTGGAAAATCCCGAAGCAGAATCTAATTTTAAAAAAGTCATAAATTATAATAAAAATAATGGTCTGCCAAGCAATTTTACCAAGGACGTGTTTGAAGATCGTGAAGGTAATATTTGGATTGCCACCTATGGAGAAGGATTAGCAACCTTGTTAAGTGAGGCTTTTGAATTTTTCTCGTACCCGGTTGAGGGCATTGACAACAATATTCTTTCAGTTTGTGCCAGAAAAAATATAATATGGCTTGGCGGAGAAAGTGCTTTGCTTCAGATAAAATATTCACCCGATGTTAGAACTAAAGTATTTGGTAAGTCGCACGGATTACCGGATGATGCAATAACTGCCATATATTATGACGATAAGAATACTCTTTGGATAGGTACTAAAGAGAGCGGGTTATTCAAAATGAATACAAACACTGAAATAATAACCAGATACCCGTATACGGCAAATTCTCTTGGAAGATCAGTAAACTCAATAACAGGCAGTGATGCGAGTGTATACCTGGCTACAAAGGACGGCATCTACTACTTTAATTTACTTGACAATTCCTGGGTTCATTATACAACAATACAGGGACTCCCTCATAATGATATAATAAAAGTGCTTCTCGATTCAGAAAACAGACTTCTTTTTGTAACCAAAAGTAACGGGATATATGAAATCAATGATAAGGGTGAAATAAATGGTCTTTATACCGTGGGTAATATCGAACTTGATTTCAATTCAGTTGCACAGGACGTTTATGGAAATATTTGGGCATCAACTTACGGAACAGGAATATTCAGGTTTAATCACGATACGGTGGTAAACATTACTGCAAAGGACGGATTGAAATCCAATTATTGTTATAGCATAATATCGGGAGACAGCACATATGTGTGGATAGGGCAAAGGTTAGGAATAAGCAGGGTAAATATAAGCAGTAACGCGGTATATGTTTATGATGTGGATAAAGGTGTAACAGGGAATTGCAATTTGAATGCTACATGTAAAGATGAGGCAGGAGTACTATACTTTGGTACAACACAGGGATTAGTAAAATATGATAAGGAGAAAGACAGAAAAAATATAGTAGCTCCGAAAACCAATATTACAAAGGTTTTAATTTCTGATAGAGAATATGATTTCACCAAGGACATACTGCTGCCTTATTCAATCTATAAAATGAGGATAGAATTCAAGGGATTGAATTACAAAGATCCGGAGGCTGTCAAATATCAGTATATACTTGAAGGATACGATCTGGAATGGTCTGAGATTACTGACTCCAAGTATGTTATTTATCCACGTGTTGAAGATGGTGAGTACAAATTCTTACTAAAGTCTTTTAATAATGATGGATTTTCAGAGGAAACACCTGCTTCGTTCAATCTGAAAGTCAAGCTGCCGGTCTGGAAAACAGGGTGGTTCATTTCTTTGGTTATATTGTTGTTGATTCTGACAGTATATTTAATTATTAAAATAAGAGAACGCAGGCAAAAACAGCTGCAGGATTATCTGGAAAAGAGTCTGGCAGAAAGAACCAAAGAGGTTGTTGAACAAAAAGAAGAGATTGAAATAAAAAACAGAGATATTACCGATAGTATTAATTATGCACAAAGAATTCAGGAAAGTATACTTCCTCCGATAAGGAAATTACAGGAAAATTTTTCCGGTTCATTTGTTTATTATGAACCGCGGGATATTGTAAGCGGTGATTTTTACTGGTTTGATAAAATCTCAGACAGAAAATTTGTTATTGTATGTGCTGATTCAACAGGACATGGAGTGCCGGGAGCATTTATGTCTATGATTGGCACTACACTTATTAAAGACATATGTTTGAGAGAAGGTGATAAACCTCCTTCATCAATACTGCGAAGCCTGGATATTGAGCTAAGAAATACACTAAATCAGAATATTGAAGTAGGAAAACCAAATGACGGGATGGATATAGTTGTTTGTGAGATCGATCTGAAAACTAATTATTTAAGATATGCTTCTGCGATGCGTCCAATGATAGTATATAAGGATGGGGAACAAATATATATTAAAGGAAGTCGCAGTTCTGTCGGGGGACATTATGATAAAGCTGACAAAATATTTGAAGATCAGGGACTGCAACTAAGCAAGGGAGATTTAATATATATGTTTTCGGATGGGTATCCTGATCAATTTGGGGGTTCAATAGGCAAAAAGTTTAAAATGGTTCGCCTGAAAAATCTGCTAAATGACATTTATCAGAAAACAATGGAAGAACAATATAATTATGTTAAGAGTACATTTAACCTCTGGAAAGAGACTTATCCACAGGTTGATGATGTGCTGTTTATGGGAATCAGGCTTTAATTATCTATATGCCCCCATCTTTAATATTGACACCTCTTTTTCACTAAGATAACGCCATTTACCTCTCGCTAATCCTTTTTTTGTTAGCCCGGCAAAATATACTCTGTCTAACTTAACTATTTTATAATTTAAATACTCAAATATCCTTCTGATTATTCTGTTTCTGCCCGAATGAATTTCTATTCCAACCTGTTTCTTATCGCCCGGATTAACATAGCTAATTGAGTCGACCTTTATGAAGCCATCCTGTAATGTCATTCCTCCGGCAATTTTATCAATATCGGATGCTTTAAGAACTTTATTCAGATAAACATGATATATTTTTAGTTTAATAAATTTCGGATGGGTTAATTTTGCGGTTAAATCGCCGTCATTTGTCAGCAGTAAAACTCCTGTAGTGTTTCTGTCCAGTCTGCCAACAGGATATATCCTCTCTTTATCGGAATTATGAATAAGTTCCAAAACATTCTTTTTTGCATGTGCATCCTTAGTTGTAGTTATATAATCTTTTGGCTTGTTAAGAAGTATATATATCTTCTTTTTCTCGGTTAAATTTTTTCCGTCATATTTAACAACATCTGGATGTTTTATTTTTACTCCCAGCTCGGTTATTACTTTTCCATTAACAGTAATAAGCCCGTTTCTTATATATTCATCAGCTTCCCGTCTTGAACATAATCCGGTACCTGCAATATATTTGTTTAATCTGATGCAATCCTGTTTAAGATTAGATTTGTGAATATCTCCTTGCAGCTTATCCTTATTTGATTTTTTCCCTGCCAAAGTGTTTCCCTTTTTGCCTGTTGATACATATGATTTACCTCTTTTACCAATCTTTTGTATATGACTCTTTTTTTTTGATTGATTCATAATTATGGAAGTATTAAAAATATTTCTTTTACTTTTATTTCAGATCATTTATTTTATAAGGCAAATTTATTTTAGATAATATTAATAATTTTAAGAAATTTTAATTATTTAAATTAAATATATTCACATTTCAATTTATTTTATTTATATGACTCTAATAAAATCAATATCAGGTATCAGGGGAACCATTGGAGGAAGAGCAGGAGATAGTCTCTCGCCTGCTGACATTGTAAAGTATACATCGGCATATGGTGAATGGATTAGAATGAACTCAAAAAAGGAAAGGATAAATGTAATAATAGGCCGGGATGCACGGACATCGGGTCATATGGTTAACAAAATTGTTTCCAGCTCACTGGTTGCCCTTGGCATTAATGTGGTGGATATTGGCCTGTCAGCTACTCCAACTGTGGAAATAGCAGTTTCTGAACTGAAAGCTGACGGTGGGATAATAATATCTGCAAGTCATAATCCAAAACAATGGAATGCTCTTAAACTTTTAAATTCCAGTGGTGAATTCATATCGGCTGAAGATGGAAATGAAATATTGAAATTGGCAGATAATGAAGACTTTAATTATGCTGATGTTGATGATTTGGGTGAAATTATTGAAGATAATTCTCTAAATAATTTACATATTAACAAAATTACTGATTTAAAGCTTGTTGATAAAGATGCAATAAGAAAAGCGAAGTTTAAGGTAATTATTGATTGTGTTAATTCCGTTGGAGGATTAATAATACCAGATTTATTAGCTGCTCTGGGTATTGAAGAAATAGTGAAACTTTATTGTGATCCTACAGGAGATTTTCCGCATAATCCCGAACCTCTGCCGGAAAATCTCTCTGAAATTTCAGAAGCAATTACCAGGCATAAAGCTGATGTTGGTTTTGTAGTTGATCCTGATGTTGATCGCCTTGCTATTGTTAGTGAAGACGGTTCTATGTTTGGCGAGGAATATACTCTTGTATCAGTAGCAGACTATGTTTTAAAAAACCGAAGTGGAAACAGTGTTTCAAATTTATCCTCAACTATAGCATTAAAAGACATTACGGAAAAATACGGGGGAACCAGTTACGCATCTGCAGTAGGTGAGGTAAATGTTATTGCAGAAATGAAAAGATGTAATGCGGTAATTGGAGGCGAAGGTAATGGAGGTGTAATATATCCGGAATTACACTATGGACGGGATGCATTAGTGGGTATAGCTTTATTTCTGTCACTTCTGGCAATATCAGGGAAAAAATGTTCTGAACTGAGAGCCGGTTACCCCGGATATTTTATTTCCAAGAAGAAGATTAATCTGGACACTGAAATGAAAATTGATGAAATATTTGAGTCATTAAAGAATGAATACGCTGATTATCAAATATATGATATTGATGGATTAAAGATCGAGTTTGAAAAAGAATGGGTTCACATCAGAAAGTCCAACACAGAGCCTATTATAAGAGTTTATTCTGAAAGCCAGACCAGGGAGTCTGCTGATAAATTATCTGAAAAAATTATCAGGTATATAGAAAAAAAGATAGAAGATTTGTAAATCTTACAAGGGCAATTTTTACTAGCTATTGTTCAAATAGCATGGTAGTTGAAAGGTATATTTATTGAATCTGACAAATCTTTTCCATCATCAAGCATAAATTCATCTCCTGCATCATAATACCAGTTAATTTCGATACTAAATCCTGAATCCTTAAATGTTTTCAATTTTTCCATGATGGTAAGCAGATATTTAGCAGAGGCTGAGTTGCAGTAAGTGAGTTTGAAGTTTAACTTAACTGATATTTCGTCTGTTCCTGTGTTTTTATTAGCAATATTTTTCTCATATTCATCCAGCCAGTCTATTATTTGAAGATAAAAGCCTGATGCATTTTCAGGCATAGAAACACCTGTCATATCAAAAATATGATTATCAATATTAAAATGTACTTCAGGGGTAAATTCGGTAGATTCCAGGATCAGAGATTTCATACATTACTAATTATCATTATTATTGTAAAAGTCTTCATCAATAATTATGCAAAGTTTATAGAAGGAATATTCATCATTAATCCGGGTAAAACCATATTGAATTTTTTCAGTAGATATTTTGGCCATTTCTATAAAACCTAAACCAGCTCCTCCTTTATGTGTAAACCGGCCATCTGTAATGGTAGATTTATATAATTTTTTTAATCCGTTGCTATCAAGGTTGTTTACGTGATTTATTTTCTTTTTCAGTATTGGAACATCTTTGTTAAATATTACATTAACAGAAGTAAGAAAATATTTTTCGTCATCCTTTTCTATTTTAAATTCGGGAGAAAAGTGCGTTCTGATATAACTGCTTGTATCAAAATTCTCATTATACTTCAAAATATTCTCCAGTGATTCAATCATCACTAATAAGATTTTTTTATATATAGAAAGCTTAATTTTGAAATTCGTAACTGCTTTCTTAAGATTATTGATTAATTCTCCGATAGTATCATACTTAAGAGATCCACTGTAACTTAATATTAATTCCCTCTGTGTGTTGGAGATCATGTGATTAATAAAATATTAAAAAAAAGTAAATTACTAATTTTTTTTATAATTATGCTAATGAATTGAATCCATTTATAAAAATAGTATTTTCTTTATCATAGCCTTCATCAGTTATCAAGTTTTTTTTCTTTAATGCTTCCACCGCAAGTTTGTCGCATCTTATATTTTCTTTGTTTTCAGCATGTCCTTTTATCCAGATAAAACTGACATTATGTTTGCGATAAACTTTTAGAAAACGATTCCATAAATCAGGATTTTTTTTCTTCTTAAATCTTTTTTTTTCCCATTCAAAGATCCATCCTTTCTCAACAGCGTCAGCAACATATTTTGAATCGGTATAAAGTGTCACGTCACAGTTATCATATTTTAATGCTTCAAGCGCAACAATTACAGCTAACAGTTCCATTCTGTTGTTTGTTGTACACTTAAATCCCTGTGATAATTCTTTTCTTAATTTTGCCTCAGGCGAGATTAAGATTACTCCGTAACCCCCGGGCCCCGGATTACCACTTGCTGCACCGTCAGTATAAATAGAAATTTTTTGAGACATTTAATGTGCCGTACCGTAAAAGTTTTTATATTCTTTTCAAGTATTTAGTAATAAATATCTTGTCAGGTTTATAATTAGAAGCAATATAATTTAAGAATCACAAAAAGCCTAAAATTTTATACTTTTTATTCAACAATTTTAATTCAATATTTTAAGCTCATTAATTATGTTGGTTGCTCCGGCATATTTATCAATAATAAATAAAACATATCTAATATCAACGCAAATGCATTTTTGTAAATCAGGTTCATATATAATATCTCCGCTCATAGCTTCCCAGTTACCATCAAATGCAAGTCCTATTAGTTGTCCCTTGCCGTTGATAACCGGGCTGCCTGAATTTCCTCCTGTTATATCATTATCAGTAATGAAACAAACATCCATTTTACTGTTAATCCCATAATTACTGTAGTCTTTTTTTTCGTACAGTTCCTTTAATTTAGAAGGTACAAAAAACTCCCAGTTTTCAGGATCTTCCTTTTCCATAACTCCCCGTAATGTAGTAAAGTAGTCGTAATGAACTGCATCTCTGGGTGAATAACTTCCGACAGTCCCATATGTTAATCTCATTGTGGAATTAGCATCAGGATAAAATATTTTATCCTTTTGCATTTCCATGAGGCCTGCCATGTATAATCTCCTGCCTCTATTCAATTCATTATTAATTTCCTTTAACTCCTTCCTGGTCTCCAGGTATTCTGAATGTATTGATTTTGCTGCGATAAATGCAGGATCTTTTTCCAATACTTTGATGTCGGGATTTTGTGTAAATTTGTTAAACTTATCCTGATCAGCAAAAATTGATTTACTGAACATTAATCTTACATATTTTTCATAATTACCCTTATACTTTTTCTTAATAATCATATAAAAGTCAGGATGTTGTTCTTCAGGTACATTTTCATTGAAGAGCTTAATCATAGCTAATGTAACTTTAAGATCAGTCGGGGGATTATAATTTGCAAAATAATCTTCACCATCTTCCATAAGGTCTTTTGCCAGCGAATTTATAATTTCTTTGTTATAATTATTTTCCGGCATCGTAGAATATAACCAGTTTGCTTCATTAGCGAATCTTATTATTTCTGAAGATCTGAAAAATGCCTCATATATGTATTGATTAGTATACTGAAGTGTTTTTCTTTGTTTGATAGCATTTTCAATTAACGCAAGAGCATTACCATACTTTTCCTGTCTTTCATTATTTTGTGCTATCCATTCCGTAAATTTCTTCTCGAGTTCTTTTTTCTTATCATAGGTTTTTAGTCTTTTTAAGCCCTGGCTTTGTCCGATAGAAAACTTCCAATAATTACTCGACCGGAAGTATTTTTCAGCATACTGAATATTTACTTTCTTGCTTTTCAGCATATCTTCCAGTAGTATTTGCTGGCGAATACTTCTAATCTTTATTCTGTTAGGATGCGTAATTTCAAGTAATTCTTTAACTCCATATGATGTTATATATCTTTCTGTCCTACCGGGATAGCCGACTACCATGGAAAAATCTCCTTCTTTTATTCCTCTTAATGTAATAGGCAGAAAATGCTTAGGCTTATAAGGAATGTTGTCTTCAGAATATTCTGCAGGGTTACCATCAGGGTCGGTATAAACTCTGAAAAGGCAAAAGTCACCAGTATGACGGGGCCACATCCAGTTATCTGTATCATGTCCAAATTTGCCAATTGAGGAAGGAGGAGCACCAACCAGTCGAATATCTTTAAATACTTCGTAAACAAAAAGATAGAAGTTGTTACCTTCATAAAAAGATTTTACTTCAGATTCATAATGAGTATTTTCTGTTGCTCCCTCCTCAATTTCTTCGCTAATTGTTGATATTATTTCGTTCCTTTTATCTTCCTGCATTGTATCAGATAGTTCATTATTAATCCTTTCACTAACATCTTCTATGCTTATTAGAAATTTAACTGTTAAATCAGGATTAGGTAACTCTTCTTTTTCAGTAAGTGCCCAGAAACCATCTTTTAATAAATCTCTATCAACGGTACTGTGTTTTTGTATTTGACTGATGCCGCAATGATGATTAGTAATTAACAAACCTCTGTCTGAAATTATTTCGCCTGTACAACCCTGACCAAAAAATAC
>Ga0315544_1000155_pt1 | contig 69610 bp, 60 predicted proteins | sample SalMarSW160130MG_2_FD_202543 | JGI IMG/M metagenome (GOLD analysis project Ga0315544, IMG submission 202543) | Salt marsh sediment microbial communities from the Plum Island Ecosystem LTER, Massachusetts, United States - Salt Marsh Sediment SW1601-130 ...
TTTGAATTATAATAGATAAATACTCCCAGGCCATCCAGCAGGGCCACAATAGAGATTAATAGATATCTATATCTGTTATCTGCATATAGAATTATTATTGTAACGGTAATAACTGAATATGCCAGCGCGAAGATCAAAGAGATAATAAATAGCTCATTAATCTCTGAGAATGTAAAACCGATTGCTTTGAAACTGTCTAATGATTTTTCCGGATTAATATTAAAAAGTAACCTGGCATGAGTAAAGAGTAAATGTATTGCTAAAAATACAAGTCCCGTAAATTTTGTTGCTTTTTTCATTTCTATTTCTATTTAACATAATATTTTACATTTACAATGTATATTTTACTTAAAAAAATTCAAATCAACTCAGGCGTATTAATAACCTTCCCAACACGTGCTTTGTTTCTATCTTACCCTCTTTAACCCGGTTATAGACGGTCTTAATACACAGGTTATTTATTTCAGCATATTCCCTGGGCCCCACAAAAATTTTATTATCTACCTTAATTCTGGTCATTTTCTATTTTTGTAAATTTTTGTTGTTTGCAGAATTTTCATGATCAGCATCCATTGTGTTTAAATTATGAATGATGATGTCTTTAATTTCCTCTTTTGTTAGGGGTAAAACTGTAATTATTGATATTTCTCCCGTTGCGGGCTCCATCATATGTATTCTATTGATGTGCTTATGTTTTGGTGAATAATTTTCTTCCATTTCAGTAAAAAGAGAATTAATTTTTTCTAAAGTGTATATATCGCCATTCTTCTCATTAATATATTTCCCGTCCTCCATTCTTTTAAAAGTCATGTACGGCCTTTCTTTGGGAATATCTGAGGGGTTGATTTTCTTATCTGAACAAGCTTTTAAAAAATTGATTAATTCGATTCTATCCATTTTTATTAGTCATTAATTTATTTAAAATATTATCTGTAAGTTTTTGCAAATCCTCTGTGTTGAGGTTGGCAAATTTAAATTCGTCATATCTTAATTCTGGCATCACATGTCTAAGAATAGCCACAAAAACATCAAAGCGTTGCTTGGGTTCTAATTTTTTAAAATCTTCCTGTAATACTTCAAAATTATCATCCAGGAACATCTTTAACCGCTCCTTTAATTCCTTATTAATTTTATTTGGAACACCGGGAGGCCTTCCCTGTGGATTATTAGTATGTCCTTTATGTAATCCCATTTTTGTAAATTTTATCGCTCACGTTTATTCTGTAAAGCAAGTTCTGTAATTCATTCAGTGTCGCCGGGGCAATAAAACTTTCATATTGAAGTTGTGCTGGCATCTGTCATCTTCCTCCTCGATTTAGTTTAATTTAATTTTCTTTTTATGATTCAGGGCCCCTAATACTTCAAAAGAATTGAATATTAGTTTCCTGCCAAATTGCTGGAAGGGGATCCTCCCACTATTTTTGAGCTTCTGAGCCGTCACAATACTACAGCCGAGAAATTCGGCAAGTTCCCGGAGGCTATACAAGTATTTGGGGGCTTCTGGCGCCTGGGCGGGTTGGGGCTTAATATCTTCCCTTAATTCATCCCGGATTATCTCAATTAATTCTCCGACTGTCAGAGTGAAGGCCGACTTTTTTGCAATTATCTCATCCATATCTTTGTTGTTTAATTATTTACTACACATTGGGCCTCGTCGGGGGTTACAATCCTTTTTGATTTTAACCAGTTTTCGATTTCGTCCCTATCAAAATAAAGGTGCTTAGCTTGTTTATAATGAGGAATTGTGCCAGTACAGGTCATTCTATAAAGCGTACTCTTTGAAAGCCCTGTTAATATTGCAACCTCATTGAGATTTAAAATATCTTTTCGCACCCGCAAAAAATCCTCTATCCTTTGTAATCTTTCATCGATTGTTTGTAAATCCATATCATTAATATTTCAAGGATTAAATAATATATCTTAATCAAAAAAAATATTAACGAAATAAACGAATATCAATAAGGATAAAAATAGACGGGGCTTTACTGTAAAGGAGTGTAAAGATTTTTAGAGTAAATTTAATACTTGGTCAATTTCATCAGCTCTTTTGGGCTCGCCTGTTTTACTATTTCGAAAACCGTCGGCCAATTGTCTTAAATTACATTTTGGTTCAAAACAATAAGCTGTAATTGCCCAATGTTTGTGTTTTACTATTTTTTTCTTGTCAGTTAATGTAAATATGAAGTAAGATAATAAAATAGGTTCTGCTAACCATTTGATTTTTATAAAATCCTTTGGTAATGGTTCATCTTTAAATATTGCTTTAAAATGATTGGGATTTGTGTGTTTATCTATAATATAATTGTCTATTAGTTGATTGTATAGGATTTCGACCTGATGGGGTTCTAAGTTGCTTTTAAGGCCAATTAAATTGGTTTGCTTTGGTGATTTTCTTAGAAATTCATGATATTTGATAAAAACCTCTGCCATTATATAAGATTTGGCCTTATTTTCATAAGCAATATTTTGAATAAAATAGAAATCTGAATTTTGTTTTTTGTACTCATATACTAAATATTTTCTAATATCAGAAATTGTTTCTCTATCAATATTGAAAGCTGGGGATAATTTAAGCAATTCAAAACCATTAAAAATAACCGGATCATTATTGATATAACGAATGATAACATGAGTAATTCCAAAAGTATCTATTATTGAATTTTTTTGACTTCTTAATATTTGTTCAACTGTATTTAATTCTGCAGTTATCAAATATTCTCTATCATAATAATTTTCAAGATATGTTTCAAATTTTTGTTTTATCTCTAAGAACTGTCTTTCAACCTCATCAAAGAAAATATTTCTTATATGATTATTGATCTGCTTAAGTGTTTCTTCTGAAATATCTCTATTAGTATCCACTATTTTGCCCGTGTCATTATATTCATATGTTTTGAAGTCGGGCAATAAAAAAAATATCTTATTAAGATAATCATTAAACGTGTATTCGTTATTTGCCTTTTTAAGATTCTTGTTCATTTCCATTTCTTTTAGGTTTTATATTGAATTTATCCATTTCACGCCGCTTTTGCTCGTCCACTATTTTATAATAGTCTTTCATTGTTTTGTGGCTTTTATGTCCAGTCCAACTCATAATAACTTCAGCGGGGATCCCCAAATATAAACTATTGGTTATAAAAGTCTTCCGGGCCACATGGGTGGTCAGCAGTTCCCATTTCTTGAAAGTCTTTTCAATGCGTTGCGCCCCTTTATAATAAACTACTGTTTCAGGCGCGTTTAATTCGGCCAGCCCCCCCAGCTCTTTTAAATATTCATTCGCTTTCTGGTTACTAATAACGGGTAAACACTTGTTATCTTCAAACGGGATATCCTTATATTTCTCTAAAATTGAGCGGGAATAATTGTTGAGGTCAATGGTAATAACCTCATCCGTTTTTATTGTGGTTACTTCAATACAATCATTTTTTATATTACTACGTTTCAGATTGAAAATATCCGAATATCTCAGGCCCGTAAAGCATCCAAAACAGAAAACATCCCTTACATGATCAAGATATGTTTTGCTTATTTCAAGTTCATATAACCTCATCAATTCCGGCCAGGTAAGGAAAATTATTTTCCCGGTGTGCGTGGTTCCTTTTAAGGTCGGGTTAAAATCTCTAAATGCAAGGTTTTTATTATATCCCTTCTTTGTTGCCCAATTTAAAAACCATTTCAATATTCTTAAGTTCTTTGAGATAGTTGTGTTCCTGTGCCCCAATACTCCCCTCTGAAAGTCTGTATATTTGTTTAACAGGGCTTCGTTGAGGCTTTCAAACTCGACTTTGTTCCGGGTAGTTTTCTCAAACTGTTTCAGGTGATTGTAATTGGTACGGAATTTCTTTTTTGTACCCTCAGTCCACGTCCCCGCCACGCTTTCAGTTTCAATAAAGAAATCAAAAATATCAAAGAATGAAGTTACATCGTATTTACCTTCGTTGAGGCGTTTTTTAAGTTCGTCGCGCATATATTGCACCGTTGGATTTACTCTTAGCGCCCTGGCTTCTTCATAAATATTTATTGTATGTGTTTTCAGTTCGTCCAGGTGATTATTAATTTTCGTTGCGCTAATTCCCCTATTATCGAAATTATTTCTTATTACGCGCTCAGCAGTCACATCCCATTTAGCCTCATCAATTCTATATCCCGTAAAATATCGGAATCTTTGACCGGAAAAAGTAAAATCCATGTTAATGGGTATGTTCATTTCAATTACTTCCCCGGTTTTTTTATCCCTTCGTTGTTCCAATTTAAAATGTAGGCCGTATTTTAATTTCATTTTTGTATATAATTCTACACGCTAAGATACACACAAAAATTGGTTTAATCAAATAAAATTCGTTTTATTTTATTAAAATTGACTATTTAAAAAAATATTGATAACAGTAATTTATATTATAACTGAATTAAACTTTAAACCCTGATGAAACGTACATTTTAGAACGCCCAGCTCCACAAAATCTAATTACAAACCCTTATAGATTAATGCTCTGTAAGGGTTTTTTATTTTGAAGAGTAAAAAGTCCACTTTTTTTATCTATGTAAGTTTCAAAAAAATAAGGGATTATGCTGAATAAGGAATTGACTCTAAAAACTATAAAAACATAATTTTTTTTAACTTTGGAGTGGTACACTTTTAGATATCATTATCACGTAAAAACCGATAGTCATTTTTTAAAGTAAAATTATGCAAAACAAACAAAATAAAGTATTAGTAATTGTTATAGCCGCCATTGCTGCCACTGGTGGTTTGTTATTTGGATTTGACACCGGTGTGATCTCCGGTGCAAAGCAATTTTTTAAAGAACTTTGGTCATTAGATTTTAAACAAGTCGAATTGATTACTACTGCAGGTTTATTCGGTGCCATTATTGGTGCTGCTTCTAGTGGAAGAATAACGGATTATATTGGGAGAAAGCTAGTAATTCTTGGATCCGCAATAATATTTGGAATAGGTGCTTTATGGACAGGATTGGCTGGAAACCCAACAAGTTTATTTATAGGGAGGCTTTTCCTTGGAATTGCTATCGGTATATCCTCTTATGCAGCACCTCTTTATATAGCCGAACTATCACCATCAAAAAGAAGAGGAGCATTTGTTAGTGCATTCCAACTGCTTATTACAATTGGAATTCTTGTCTCATATCTTAGTGATAAAAGCTTTATTGTTGAAGGTGAAAAAGTAGGTGTATTAGCTAAATTTTTTAATAATTTAGGTTTAGGATTACCCGCAAAAGAAGAATGCTGGAGGCCAATGTTTCTAATTGGTATTATTCCTGCAATGATTTTATTAATTGGAATATTAATACTTCCGGAAACTCCCAGATTCTTATTTAAGAAAGGAAAAGAAGCTGAGGGAAGGAAGATACTGGAAAAAATTGAAACTCCTGAATTAGTTGAAAATACAATAAGCAAAATAAAAAAAGAAATCAGACAAGATAAAGAAACTAAAGCTTCTTCAAAAGAGATTTTTAAACCATGGTTAAGAAATGCATTAATTATTGGAATTGGAATTATGTTTTTCCAGCAATTGATTGGTATAAATACAGTAATCTATTACAGCCCCGAGATTTTTGAAAAAGCTGGTTTTGTAACTGTTGATAGCCAGTTAACTGCTACTGTAATAGTTGGATCAGTAAATGTATTTTTTACTATAGTTTCTATGTTTATTATAGACAGGATTGGAAGAAGAAAACTATACTTTATTGGTTTAAGTGGAATGGTTGTTGCTCTTATTGCATTAGGAATATCTTTTGCATTCAAAGATACTTTAGGAGAGTCTATTAAATTAATAACTGTTATTTCAGTACTTGTTTATATATTATTCTTTGCCGTTAGTTTAGGACCTTTAGGCTGGTTAATTATTTCCGAGGTATTTCCCTTGCATGTAAGAGGTCTGGGCGCAAGTATTGGCGCACTATCTAATTGGACATTTAATGCACTTGTTTCATTTACATTTCTGTCATTACTAAATTTTTTGTCACCCGCAGGCGCATTCTGGCTTTACGCAGGAATAGGAATTTTAGGTATAATATGGGGTTACTGGTTTATTCCTGAAACAAAAGGTCACTCATTAGAAGAAATTGAAGAACATTGGCGACAAGGGAAAAAACCAAGAGAATTATAAAATATTTTTCATTAATGAGATTCTGAGAATTTCTCAGATTTATTTTCCTAACACAAAAAAAAGAGGAAAAAATGAGGACCAACACAGAATTGGAGGGGAGGATATGTTTCTACAGTTCAAAAATAAGGTTAAAGAGGTGCATATACCCCAAAGAGCAATGGAATACAGAAGAATTAAATCGCGGATTTAAATTAATTTGGTCTTAAGTGGATAGCTTTTGCTCATATACCGGATTAATTCCGGTTCAAAAAATTCAAATTAGATATTTATAAAATAATTAAATCTACATTTTAAAGTAACCATATATGAAAACACTAAAAAAAACAATCATTAATAATAAACTTTGGCATTTACTATTTATCGTAATCTTGTTCTGTTTTTTTATTACCCATACTTATTGTCAACAAAGGGATTATAAAGAAGCCGAAGTGTACATCACTGCAAAATCTCCTCAACAGTTATTGGCTAATCGTGGTTTCAGGGCTTTTGAACCCCTTGAACAACCCGATGAAAACTATCCGACTATCATAATTGATGTTGACAAAACATTCCAGACCATAGAAGGCTTTGGCGGGGCATTTACAGATGCGGCTGCGGTTACCTTTGGCAAGCTGCCAAAGGAGTCACAGGAAAAAGTACTGAAAGCATGCTTTGATCCTGTAGAAGGTAATGCATACACATTGTGCCGTACCACAATTCATAGCTGCGACTATTCTGATGAGATGTATACTTATGACGATGTGGCAGGCGATAAAGACCTTAAAAATTTTAGTATTGCACATGATGAAAAGTACCGAATTCCCTTTATCAAAGGGGCATTGGAAGTTGCAAAAGGAAACATCAAAATATTTGCTTCTCCATGGAGTCCTCCTGCCTGGATGAAGACGAACAATGATATGTTGCATGGGGGAAAACTTAAGCCGGAGTATTCACAGACCTGGGCTGATTACTTTGTCAAATACATCAAAGCCTATCAGTCAGCTGGAATACCTATATGGGGTCTGACTGTTCAGAACGAAGCCCTGGCAACTCAAGTTTGGGAATCGTGCATATTCACTGCTAAAGAAGAAAAGGACTTTGTCCGCGATTATCTCGGGCCAACACTGAAAAAAAACGAATTATCCGATACTAAAATCATGATCTGGGATCACAATCGTGGAATCATGTATCAGAGGGTTGAAGCAGCCTATGAAGATCCTGAAGCATCAAAATATATTTGGGGAACAGCATATCATTGGTATGTAGGTGATCATTTTGATAATGTCCGGATGGTCCATGACGCATATCCGGATAAAAAACTTCTATATACCGAGGCTGGAATGGGCGGCTCATGGTCTTCAGCAATCAATATAGCTAAAAACATGATCATCGATTTAAACAATTGGTGCAATGGATATGCTTTCTGGAACCTGCTTCTCGATCAAGCCGGAGGCCCTAGGCATGCTGGTGGCTTACCACCCCCCTCCTCCTCCTCCTTCAGATCAAATATTATTACGGCAGATTTAAACACCGGAGAAGTTACATTTAATCCACCACATTATACATTCGGTCAGTTTTCAAGATTTATAAAGCCTGGCGCCAAAAGGATCGCATGCACTTCATCAAGCGATAATTTTATCGCTACAGCATTTATTAATCCTGATGGAAAAGTTGCCGTGGTTATTCTCAATCTGAAAGATACCGAACAATTGCTTCAACTTTGGGTGGAAGGAAAAGCATTGAAACTTACAAGTCCTGCTGAAGCAGTTATAACAGTAATTTTATAATAAAGGATAAGGGCACCTTTAATAAAATCCATGTTGATATAGCAGTTTCAAACAAAGGCATCAAAAAAAGTAATTTTTATAAGGGAAATTTAATTATTAACAAAAAAACGAAACAATGGAAATAAGTAATGTTATCTTAAATTGGGTCGCTAAAATAGCTATTACGGACTATTTAATAGTTTTGGTTACCCTGTCATCATGCTCAAATCCTAAAGAGCCGGAACCTCAGCATCCCATACCGAATCGAAGTAAGCAGGCCAACCATGATATGGTGGATTTATCAGAGTATTACACCGCTTCTCTTGATGACGACTGGCTTGGTAAGGAGGGATCCAATTTATCTTCTTTACCGAAAGGAGTCCAGGCATTCGCTCAGGCAGCATTTGATGTTCGCGGACTGATTCAGCTTGGAGGCAGAACAGCCAAAAAGGAAACAGGATTAAACCTGCCAAGGGAGATAAAAGGCATAAAGATTCAATACAAAGGCTCAAAAATTCACTTCCTTCATGGAACATCCAGGAGTACCAGTGAAGACAAAAAAATTGGCATGTATATTCTCCATTATAAGAATGGCCAAACCGTGAGCATTCCTATACTTTATCAACGACACATAGCGGACTGGTGCGTGAAGCAGGGTGATCCGGTTCCTACGGATGCGGATATTGCCTGGACTGGCAAGAATGCAGCATCTGATAAAATGGACTATGACATCCGGTTATATAAGTATACTGTAAATAATCCCTATCCCGATTTGGAAATACAGACGATGTACTTTATTTCGGAAATGACTGAATCAGCACCGTTCCTGGTTGCTATCACGATTGAACCAAACCAGCATGATTATGAATCGTTCCGTAATGTGAGAATTGATAATTCCATCATACCGAGGAGTCCGGAAGCAGGTCCGGATCTCGTGGATTTGTCTGAATATTTTAATACTTCTCCGGATGATGACTGGTTTAATCATCCGGGACATGATCTGCAAGATTTACCCAAAGGTGTTCAGGAACTTGGAGGTGTGAAATTTGATATACGTGGAATGATTGTGCTTGCAGGTACCCAGTCGATGGATGTTACCGGAGTTGCATTCCCTGAAGCTGTAAATGGGATAAAAGTGAACCGTAAGGGAAGGAGACTGCATTTTCTACAGGCCTGCGGTTGGAGTGCGGAGAGTGGAGCAAAGTTAGGGGAATATGTGATCCATTATTCGGATGGTCAGACAAAAAGCGCTCCTATTCTCTATCAGAATAACATCATGGATTGGTGGGTTCGTCCGGAGGATAACCCGCCTACAGAAGCAGAGGAGGTGTGGAGAGGTCAGAATCCAAGCACCCGTAATGCGGGCTTTAGAACCCACTTAATTAAGTATACCTGGGAAAATCCATTACCGGATGTTGAGATAACTACGATTGATTTTGTTTCGGATGTAATTGCTGCAGCCCCATTCCTGCTTGCCATTACTGTTGAACAATAGAGGATGTTACCAGAGATACGCATAAGAATTGGTAAAGATCCACAGAACTTATATATGTTAATAAAATAAACAACATATTTAAAGAAAAGGTTCCGGTATCTGCAAAATATATCAATGTATAAATCTAAATTAAAAATATGAATCCGAAATACTTTGTTATTATATCACTTTTACTGTCAAATATTTTTTCACTTATAGGACAAATTAAACCTATGCCTACGCTGAGATTAAATAAAATCCAGGAAAACAGAACTGAACCCAATTGCGAGGGAATTTCACAAAATATTTACGAATTGCTAGAGGAGGGTCGCCCTTTAATTATTATGTACGATGGATTCGATTGCGGCAATTGCAAAAAAATAGCGCCAAAGGTTGGGAAATTCATTGAATTTAACTTCAAAAGTATTTCTTTTTGGACACCACTAATGTACAGGGGTGATCAAATAACTTGCAACGAAATGAAAAAATGGGAAGAATGGTTCCCGGGGTATAAATACAGTTTCAGTTTCCCGGCAAGAAATTCCTACTATCATGATTATTATGGAACTTCGTTTAATTTGCCTTTTATTATCGTAATCGACCAGAAAACCAAAAAAGTTGTTTTTTCAGCCGGTAACGACAATTACGAGGGCGGAATCGAAGAAGCATTTGAAAATGCCTGTAATGTTGCCCTGAACCTTGTAAAACCATCAGAAAAAATCAACCTGAACTTATTACCTGAATATAAAATCATTAAACAGGAAATCGTAAAACCTGATTCTGGAATAGAAGCAATTATTGATATTATAAATCAAACAGACACTTCAAAATACTTTGAATGGCAAATTGACTATTCCGGTCAACCTTCGGCATGGCTAACAGTATTGTGTGACCCGGCAGGTTGCAAATTCCCTGGTTTGACCCAAGCAGGTTTCCGTATAAAACCCGGTGATAAATCGCATTTTCATTTTATTTTTTATACCAAGGGAACAACAGGCATTGGTGATATAAAACTTGAAGTTTTTCCTGCAGGTTCTCAACCGCAAGCTAAAAAATCAATAGTGACTGTAATTTCTTACCTATCCGGCAAACCGGACAGTTCCGATTACTTTAAATCGGTATTACGGGCTGAAAATAAACTAAAAATCACCATTATTGACGAAAAAAATAATGAAATAGCAATTTTGGCTAATGATATGTTACAGAATTATTCTGCTGAGATATTAGTGATTGAGAATGGAATAATAAAAGTAAACGGCACTGTTTTTAAGCACAATTTTAACAGCAATATCAAGTATTTCATGAATTATTACATTAATAATTCCCTTGCAAAATCGGATGAACTACTTGTTCTGGAAAATAATAATTAACGTGAGTTCGATATATGTGTAGAGGCAGAAACATGCTTTACGGTTACCAAGTATGATAAAAACTCATTTAACTCATTTTTACCAATTTCCGCGGGATGTTTTTTATTAAAGTAATAGATGTATTCTTTTTATCCAATGAATATAAGATTCTTCTGTTCTACGGCTGTAATGACGCAAATTTATCTGATCCTTTATCTGTTCCAATAATTTTTTGGGTTTGTCATTTTTTTTACTTTTATAGCATAAAATTACAAAATAATGTTTTGCAGTGTTTATACAAATCATATGTTTTATAACTATTTATTAATTAAGTTGTTTAATAAAAGTTTAATGAGTAACAGGCAGCAATATCGCAATCTATTTAGTAGTTAAGCACTAATAATGATTTGAATAATCGACATAACATATTTTTTTAAATAAAAAAATCTGAAAGGAGAATCCAAAATGCAGAAAAGCAGTAATTTATTTATGTTGGTTAGAAAAATAGCCATAATAAGCTTTTTATTATTTTTGTTTTTATGTAACGCATATTCGAATCCCAAGCAATCGACACCCCAGCACCCCATTCCAATGCGGAGTCTTCAGGCCATTCCGGATTTGATTGATTTGACGGATTACTACACCGCTTCTTTGGATGACGACTGGTTAGTGAAGCAAGGCACCAACCTGTCGTCCTTACCTAAAGGTGTGCACTCTTTTGCCAGAGCAGCATTTGATGTTCGCGGACTCATTCAACTTGCAGGCATAACGGCCGTTGAGGAAACAGGGATCAACTTTCCCAAAGAAGTGAAAGGAATAAAGATAAACTTCAAAGGTCGCAGACTGCACTTTTTGCACGGCACCACCTGGAGCGTTAAGGATGATACAAAGATTGGCGAATATGTCCTTCATTACGCGAATGGTCAAACGGTGAACATCCCAATTGTCTATCAACGGAATGTCAGAGACTGGTTTATCAAAAATGGCGATCAGATTCCGACCGATGCAGATATTGCCTGGACCGGTGAGAACGAGGCTTCGCATAAACTCGGCTATAATATCCAGCTTTATACATACACGGTAAATAATCCATTTCCTGATGTTGGGATAGAAACGATTGACATTGTTTCGACAATGACCGAATCCGGACCATTTCTCATTGCCTTAACCGTTGAACCAAACGAAACCAATTATGAAAAATTTAGAAATCCAGGGATTGACAATGCTATCATGCCCCGGAGTCCGCAAGCCAGTGCAGATCTGGTGGATTTATCCGATTATTATAATTACTCAGTCGATGATGACTTTCATAATCACGCCGGTCATGATATGCAGGATTTACCTAAAGGCGTACAGGAATTAGGAGGAGTGGCATTTGATGTACGCGGATTGATTCAGCTTGCAAGTACACGATCGCTGGGAATGACCGGAGTCACTTATCCTGAAGCCGTGAAGGGGATTAAGGTAAACCGAAAGGGACACCGGCTCCATTTTTTGCAGGCTTGTGGTTGGAGTGCCGAAGTTGGCGCAAAGATCGGGGAATATGTTATCCATTATGTGAACGGTCAAACGAGAAGTGTTCCTATTATTTACCAGCAAAACGTGTTGGATTGGTGGTCCAGACCAGAAGATGCACCTCCAACTGAAGCCGAGATAGTATGGCAAGGTGGAAATCCAAGCACCCGTGCAAATGGATTTAAAACATGTTTATTAAAATATTCCTGGGACAATCCATTGGCAGAAGTGGAAATTAGCACCATTGACTTTGTTTCGAGTATGACTGAAGCGGGGCCCTTTCTGGTTGCCATTACAATCGACTAGTTTTTTCCTAGATCGAGCGATCAACCGTATGGATGATTGCAAGTTTAGGTTAATTTATAATTTTGCGCCTATCCAGTTTAAGACAATGATATTTTTTATTTCCTGCGCCCGTAGGCAATTTCCTTAGTATCGCCTTCGGTTTATAATTTATTATGCATTTGTCGTCTTTTACAGAGTTTTCAAGGAATTTCCGAAATAAGTCTTTGTGTAAATGACGTCTATTGCACTTATATAAGAATCCGGCAAGGTAAAACGGGAGGTACTTTTTACTTATAGCCCTGTAACTGCGACGGAGCCCGTTTTTAAGAATTGACCAGGACCCTTCAATTGTATTTACCGTTTTCAAACCTTTACTATAACCCTCACTATGTTTTATTGTAATGTGTTCCCCTGCCACACTTTTCGGTAACTTGTGCCGGATTAGCCTCACTATCATCTGTCTTTTTAGCCTGTTTTCGTTTTTTATCTCCCAAATCCTTTAACCTGTGGTAGAAATTATCCTTTGGGATACGCTGAGAAACTTGCCTGCCGGCTTTTATTCTTTTTTCATTATCCTTACATTCAAGTTGATTCAATGTATCTTTATAGAATATGATATATAAATCTTATAATTCAATGTTTGAAATAGAATATATAGGCATTTTATATATTTTTACTTCAGGACAATATGAATATTTTGATGGATTGTCAGATGAATTATTTTGATTTGGCATTAATTGGAGAAGTACATTTTGATAAGTAAAATTATTTTCATTCTTAGAATTATTTATTTGCTTATTTATTTTTTTTACTTTTTGTAAAGAATTGCGATACTTTAGTAAATTATAATATTCATAACTAAATTTCTATTTTTTTCACCCAATATGGTTTGATAACTAACATTAAGATGAATAAAATAGTAATATGGGGGGCCGGGAAAATTGGCCGCGGTTTCATAGCTGATTTGTTTTATCAGGGTGGGTATAAAATAACATTTGTCGACAGTGACAGGAAACTTACAGATATGCTGAATCGAAAAAGGAAATATTCAGTAAAAAATATACCTGCAAACAACAATCATGAAACTTCACAGATAGAATACAATAGTGTTTATCATACCTCTGAAAAAGAAAATATCTCGGAAATACTCTTTAATGCTAGCCTGCTTGCTATTACCACTTTCCCGGGTGCCTATAATTCAATATCTAAAACATTATCAGAAATCATTGAAAGACGGGCTGATTCAGAAAACCCCTTACCTCTTGATATTCTTGTATGCGCCAATATTTATAATCCGTCTCTCCGTTTGAGGGAATTAATAATGAATCGGCTGTCTGACAAGGGACAAGAATATTTAAGTGAGAAGGTAGGATTAGTTGAAACACTCATAATAAGAATAGCCATAGAGGCTGATGAACAGCAAAAATCAATTGATCCGCTTGTCGTTATTACAAACGGTTATCCAGAACTTCCTCTGGATAGAACCGCATTTAAAGGGTTATTGCCTGATATTAAAGGTCTGTTGTATACCGACAGGATTAAAGCCGAAGAAATAAGGAAGATTTATACCTATAATATGGTTCACGCAGTGTTTGCATACGCTGGTGCAAAAAAAAATTACAGGTATGCTACTGAATGTTCTTCAGACCCTGAAATTCTTCAATTAGTGAAAAATACGCTTTCGGAGGTAAGTGAAGGATTACAGCTGGCATTTGGATTCAGTGCCCCTGAGATGAATGAATGGAACGAAAAAGTGCTTGTCAATATGACGAATCCTGTGCTTCAGGATACATTAATAAGGATTGGTGCTGACCCGATCCGCAAACTGGGCAGAGAAGACCGCCTGGTTGGCCCTGCTTTGATTTGCAGGGGGAACGGCATATTACCCTATTTTTTATCAAAGGTCATTGCCTGTGCATTCCTTTTCGACCAACCTGAAGATAAAGCTTGTCAGGAAATTAAAAAATATATTAAGTTGCATGGGATCAGGGAAACGATTGCCAACTATTGCGGACTGGAAAAAGAAAAAGATCTTGTTTCGCTTATTGAAAGAATTTATAAACAGGCTGAAAACAATGGTGAACAAATGGATAGTCCTGAAAAAATAGCAGTCATGAAAAATGCATTTGGGTTTGGTTTCAGGTATGAAAAACAATACCGGGGTTGCGCTCAATGTTTACTTGGTGCACTGTGTGAATTGACGGGAAAAAGAGAAAATATGGTTTTCCAGGCATCCACCGCCTTTTCAGGGGGCATGGCTATTTCCGGAGATGGTTCCTGTGGCGGATATTCTGGGGGAATCCTGTTTATGGGGACATATGTGGGCAGGAGACTGGATAAGATCGATGGTGATAAAGACGCCCAGTATAAAGCTTACGATATGGCTATGAAGTTAAGAGACAGGTTTATTGAAACTTATGGAAGTGTCGTCTGCAAAGACATTCACAATAAAATCTTTGGAAGATCCTATATTTTACAAACAAAAGAGGTCCGGGATGAATTTGAAGAAGCAGGAGCCCATCTTGATAAATGTACCACAGTTATAGGTATGTCTGCTATGTGGGTAGCAGAAATTTTAATGGATGAAAATTACATCTAATAAAAAATGAAGACAAAGGCCGTTCGGTTATATGGTAAAAATGATTTAAGACTGGAGGAATTTGAACTCAGATCGCCTGGTGAAGATGAAATCCTTGCCAAAGTAGTATCGGACAGTACCTGCATGTCAACATATAAAGCAGTGTTGCAGGGAGCTGATCATAAAAGGATCCCATCCGGTATTGATCTTAATCCAATAATTATCGGTCATGAATTTGCAGGTGAGATTGTTGAAGTTGGCAAAAAATGGAAGCATAAATTTCAATCGGGTCAAAAGTTTTCCATACAGCCTAATATCAACCATCTCGGCAAGGGCTATGCTCCGGGCTATTCTTTTACTGATTTCGGAGGCAATGCAACTTATATTATTATACCTTGCGAGGTAATGGAGAAGGATTTTCTGATACCATACCATGGAGGTTCATTTTATAAAGCATCGCTTGCGGAACCATTGTCATGCATCATAGCTGCGTTCAGGGCATCCTACCATAACGTTCTTGGTTCATATCAACATGTTATGGGAACTGTTAAGGGAGGCAAAATGGCTCTTCTGGCAGGCGCGGGTCCAATGGGCCTGGGTGCAATTGATTATGCCATTCACTGTGATAGAAAACCTTCTCTTCTTCTGGTTATCGATATTGACCAGCCCAGATTGAACAGGGCTTCCATGCTTTTCACAACAGAATATGCTGACAGATTAGGTATTGAACTGATTTTTATAAATACAACCGGACTGCAAAACCCGGCAAATCATATTTTATCCTTTACAAACGGGGAAGGTTTTGATGATGTTTTCATTTTTGCTCCTGTTAATGAAGTTGTTGAACTGGGTGATCAAATACTTGCCATGGATGGATGTCTGAATTTTTTTGCTGGACCAACGGATAAATCATTGTCAGCCCGAATAAATTTTTATAATGTGCATTACAGGTCAACACACATTATGGGTACAAGTGGCGGCAATGTTGAGGATATGCGAATTTCACTTAATATGATGGAGAAGAATTTGATTAATCCAAGCTTCATGATCTCACATATTGGAGGATTAAATGCAGTGCCTGATACAATTCTTGATCTTCCGGCCCTGCCCGGTGGTAAAAAGCTTATTTATAATAATATAGATATGGAATTAACAGCCATAGAGGATTTTCCCTTGAAAGGACAAAAAGATCCAAGATTTGATAAGCTCGCAGAAATTACAAAGCGCAACCATAATTTATGGTGTGATGAAGCTGAGAAAATTCTCCTTGAGAACTGGTGATCTTGGCAATCTTAAATGAATATAAACCAAAAACTATGAATTATCAATCGATGTTGTTATGCATTCTCTCACTCTTGTGACAGATCCTAAAACCCGCAAGGTAGTATATACAGGTGGTAATAATAAACAACCATATTAAAAATTCAAAGAAATACCAGGCAATTGCTGCCGGGCATCTGTGTCTGGATATCTTTCCCGGCTTTACGGGAATCAAAAATAAACCGGTAACCGAAATTTTTAGTCCCGGGAAACTGACACAAATCAAGGATGCAGAATTATCGGTTGGTGGAGCTGCAACAAATACGGGACTGGTTCTTAACCGCCTGGGTATTTCAACCATGCTTATGGGGAAAATTGGTAATGATTATTTTGGCCGAGTATTATGTGAAATTATCAAAAAATGGGGTTCAGATACAACAAAAATAGCTGTGAGTGATGAATTATCAACATCCTACTCTATTATGCTGGCCATTCCCGGCATGGACAAGATTGCCCTTCATAGTCCGGGAACCAATGATTTCTTTTCAGCAGAGGATATTGATTATAGTGAACTATCAAATGTCAGGCTTTTTCATTTCGGATATCCTGTTTTAATGAAAAATCTTTTTAAAAATGACGGAGAAGAGATGCTTAAAATTTTACAGAACGTTAAAAATCAAAATGTAACGACTTCGCTGGATATGGCACCTGTGGATCCGGCATCTGATGCGGGAAAAGCCGATTGGAAAAAAATCCTGAAAAAAATTTTACCCTTTGTTGATTTTTATTTACCAAGTCTTGAAGAAACAATATTTATGCTGCGAAATGAACTGTATAATGAATTATTATGCCGTTATCCGGGCCAGGACATGCTTGAAGTAGTAGACCTCAATATTTTACAGGAACTTGGTGAAGAACTGGCAGGATTAGGGACAAAAACAGTTGTATTAAAATGTGGTTATAAAGGCGCTTATGTTCTGACCTCCGACAAAAATAGAATGGAAAAAGCCGGGTTGGCTGCTCCTGCAGATATAATAAACTGGAGTTCCAGGGAGCTGTTTCAAAATGCTTATCAGCAGGAAAAAATCATTTCAACAACCGGTTGTGGAGACAGCTTCATTGCCGGCTTCCTGGCTTCTCTGCTTACCGGAGAATTCCTGGAGAATTCGCTCCGTATTGCCTGTGCCTGTGGAGCCGAGGCTACTTCCGTGAGTGATAATATAAGTGGAGTCAGATCGATTGAAGAAATCAAGGAAAAAATATTGAATGGCTGGCCGGTTCAGAAATTCCAGTTCAATGGAAACTATTGGAGTTACTCATCCAGGGAAATGCTCTGGAAAGGTAAGAAAGATTCATCAAACCTGACTTCATAAAGTTTTTAAAATAACAATTTATCAATATTAAAAATAATAAAACAACTAATTATGACACAATTTAAATTTTCTGCCGGTCCATGGAATATCAGTGAAGGCGCTGATAGTTTTGGTCCTCCGGTGAGAAAAACCTTTGAATTTATCGAAAAGGTAAAAATATTCAAAAAGCTCGGAATTGAAGCTGTGCAATTTCACGATGATGATGTTGTTCCTGACATTAACAATAAAACGATCAGGCAAAAATTAAAAGAAGCAAGAGAAGTTAAGAATATTTTAAATGACTACGGACTGGTTGCTGAATTTGTTGCTCCAAGATTTTGGGAAGATTCTCATACTATTGACGGAGCACTAACTTCAAATTCTCAGGCTGATCGGGAATATTGTTATAACAGGGCTCTTACAGCTGTTGATATAGCTAATGAGATTGATTGCAAACTTATTGGTTTTTGGTTTGCGCGGGAAGGTACTATCTGCCAGGAAAGCAAAAGTCCGGTTGATGGTTGGAAAAGACTTGTTGAAGGTCTGAATAAAGTACTGGAGCACGACAGAAATATCCGGATATTTATTGAACCCAAACCCAATGAGCCGGTCGACCGGAGTTTTTGTCCGACCATGGGGCATGCAATGGCATTATCTATGCAAACGGTTGATCCGCCGAGAGTAGGCGGTCTGGTCGAATCTGCACATGCAGTTCTTGCAGGTCTGGACCCGGCAAATGAAATGGCATGTGCATTAGCTTATGGAAAATTATTCGGTGTGCATCTGAATGACCAGAACGGAATGAAATTTGACCAGGATAAAACTTTTGGTGCTGAGAACCTGAGACAGTCATTCAACCAGATTAAATTATTGATTGAACATGATTATAGTAAAAACGGTGAGTTTATCGGGTTGGATGTAAAAGCGATGCGCACACAAAAAGAAGAATCTTCCTGGCGACATCTGGAAAACAGTATTAAAATTGTGAAAATACTCGAGCAAAAAGTTAAGAATTATGATTATGCAAAAGCTTCGGAGTTTATTCAAAATAGGGATTATGAAGCGTTAGAAATGTACGTGGTGGAGTATTTATTGAATGCTTAATGTTACGGTTTTATAATTCAGATTTTAAAATATTTTATACTCCTTCTTTGCTCCTTCTTATTTGTTCAAGTTCGGTAAAATTAGTAGATACCGTATACCCTTTTAACGGAATTATTTTCTCATGTATGGCATCAAGAATCCATTCGGGCTGAGGGAAAAAATAATTTTCAAGTTCATAAGCAGATATTATCCAGTTTCTTGAACCAACAATTACCGGGGGTGCATCTAAAAAATCAAAAGCCAGTTCCGTAATAGTTTGTGCCATATCTTTAAGGTATGAACCACGGGAACATGCATCGCTGGATAATATTATTTTACTTGTTTTCTTTACGGATTCGATAACCAGACTGTAATTAAAAGGAACAAGACTTCGGGCATCGATTACTTCCGCGGAAATATTATACTTATCTTTCAGAATATCAGATGCTTTTATGACATTGTACAATGTAGCACCTATAGTAAGAATTGTAATGTTATCGCCTTTCCGTTTTATATCAGGTTCACCAATAGGTATCTCATAATAATTTTCCGGCACCCCTGTTTTGGTTTCTTTGACGATGAATTCTCTTGACATGACTAATCCATACGATGGAATGTCTTTTGCCTTTGTCTGTATTATAACATTGTCCTCCTTTATAGAACTCTCAACTACTAAACCAGAAGTTGCAATCATAAAATCTGGTGGATATGTAATGGTAACTTTATAATCAGAATGCTTTTGGTAATAGTTGATAAAATTTCTGTTAAACATTTAAATTGCATAAGAGCAGGAAAGCAATTACAATAACTTTTGACAGTATAGAAGTTCTCATGTGATAAATAGTTTAAATTATTTGCTGTAAAATAAAAATAATGAATTGCGAGTTAAACTTGATAGGGGATAAAAGATTTAGGTGTAAAATGTGTTGCTTATATAAATTTAGTTTTAATTATTTAATTTTCCAAATGCATATACCGGACAAATGAATTATTCAAAAATCACAAATCATATTAATATCTTTAGCCAGAAAGTTCGATATCTTGCTAGACAAGTCCACTATACCCCCTCATTCAACATTGCTGTTATAAGTATGTACACTGTTTTGGGCAGAAGGCAGATAATTAATACCAAACCAGCATATTAGCAATATCACAAAAGCCAGGGCAAGAATCCAGAGCTGAAACCTTATCTTTTTTGGATGAAAATTTCTTAGATGAATATATATCAGATAGCCAAGCCAAGTAAGAAATGCCCAGGTCTCTTTCGGGTCCCATGTCCAGTAATGACCCCAGGCAGCTTTTGCCCATAGAGCTCCGAAGAGCAGCCCTAAAGTTAGAAAAGCAAATCCTATATAGACAAGGTTATCAGCCAGGAATAATGTATCAGTCCCTGATTTTTTTGAATAATGCTGATACAGACCTTTAATCGCAACTAAGGATGAAGCCGCAAGCAGGGCATATGAAAAAATATATACTATAACATGAGGTATAAACCAGGGACTCTGAAGTGCCGGCATAAGTGTTTTGTCAAATGTCCCGGGATGATAATAATTTATTATAAGAAATAAGATTGCCATACCTAAGCTGTAACTCAGAAACCATTTATATTTCCACCGTAAATAAGTTATAAAACCTATAAGGGGTAAGAAAAAAGAATACCATAGCCTTGTTTCGCCAAGAGTGCGTAAAGGAGGACGCTGAAGGTCAATCCACAAAAAAAGAATGAATATCATTAATGACATTATTCCAATAACTGTAAAAACATTACCAAGAAAAGTAAATATCTTTCTTTTCCAGGGCAATACATAAGCTATAATTGCAATTATCCAGAGAGAAATTATAATCCTGGCAACCAGAGGAAAATTTGTCCAAATCATAAATCTTAAATCGTTAATCTAAAATCATAAATCCTAAATCGTTAATCTAAAATCCCTGCAAGCCGGTTTACCTGCCGGTGGTATGGCAGGCTGGTCTATTCCAAAATCCTTTTACCCTGCCAAAACATAAAAGCTGCTCCTGCAATCAACAAAAAAACACCTGCATACACTACCGGGAGCCAGGGATCTCTCACTAATTCAATAATACTTATATCAGACCATTTGCCCATCTTTTCATTATAGCTAAGCTGGTACAAATTCCAGCCCATAATCTTATATGGTTTATTTACTTCAATTGCTGCTTTTTTGCTTAATCCGCTTTTTGTATATATCTGTACTTCAGAACTGAATCTCTTTGGTTCAGGAGGTAACATTATAAGTAAGTGTTTTTCATCAAGCAGTAATGATTGAGCTCTTAGTTTAAAACTTCCGCTTGTTATCCATCCTTCAATTGTATCTCCGTAATTAGTATTTACAACACTAATCAATGCCGCAGGAGCTGCCCCTACATTATTTACTGGTATGTAAGAATTCTCAAACCAATACGAATCTTTATAAAATTCATTTATTTTAACATTAAATCCGGAAAATCTGATTTGTTTACCTTGTTCAATAGTTGCTATATTCTTACTATTCGTCCCTGCTATTTTACCGGTGAGCTTATCTACAACTGCAATCCGGGGATTATAAGCTTCAATATTAAACTTTATTAATTTTATAGCCAGTGGCATTTCATATATTCTGTTATTCCTGTCAAATGCATGCCACACTGTATTATCTACCTTTGTTTCCATTACCAGCCGCTGAAGATCACCATTACCCAGGCCGGTAGAAAAAACAATAATCCACAGACCTGTATGGTTTAAGAGGAATCCTGCGTTTTTTCTTTTAAGAGGTATTAGTTTCCTCAATATAACAAGGCCGAGCACAAACAAAAAATAAATAAGAATAATAAAAAAAGGCCAGCTTGATGTTAATTGGGTCAATCCCAGTCTTCCAACAGTAGTATACACATAGCCGTTGTTCTGAGGGATAAAACCTATTAACAAAACAAGTAAGGAAAAAGTTGAAATAATACTTACTGAAGCATATTTGCCGGAAAGCCACTTAACTATCTGACGTCCTCTGTAATAATAATTAATAAAAGCAAGTAATAAAATAAAAATAATACCGCAATATATATTAACCGGCCAACCAGTTTTTATTTTAACACTCCCGCTGAGGTATTCAATTGCAAAGCCAGATAATAATAAGCCAAAAGATATAATAAATCCTTCTTTATATTTCCATTGTAAAACCCTCACAGGTCTTATATTTTCCTTTTTATCTGCAGACATCTGGCATTATAATTTGTAGAGTAACAACATAAAAATAATAAATGTCTTTAATTAATAGTACAACTATTATTGTTCAATCACTTTAAATGCATGCTGCAGATCCTCTTTAATATCATCGATATGTTCGGTCCCTACAGATATTCTTATTAACCCGGGTTCTACCCCGGTTGAAATCTGTTCTTCAATAGATAATTGTTCATGCGTTGTTGAACTGGGATGAATTATTAGTGTTTTTGAATCACCGACATTGGCGAGGTGACTTATTAATTGAACATTGTCAATTAATTTATCAGCTGCCTGTTTACCTCCCTTTATTTTAAAAGTCAGCACCCCGCCAAAGCCATGTTTAAGGTATTTTTTAGCTAAATTATGATATGGGTGGTCTGGTAGCCCGGGATAATCCACGCTAACAACCTGATTATGCTGTGCAAACCATTTCGCCAGTGCCAAGGCATTATCTGCTTGTCTTTGAACACGCAGGGAAAGTGTCTCCAAACCCTGGATAAATAGAAAAGCATTAAAGGGACTCATTGACGGACCGTAATCGCGTAATCCTTCAACTCTGGCCCGAATAATAAATGCAATATTTCCAAATTGGCTCCCTTCACCAAATGCGTCCCAGAATACTAAGCCATGGTATCCTTCAGATGGTTCTGTAAATTGCGGAAACTTCCCGTTTGCCCAGTTAAAGTTTCCTGCATCCACTATAACCCCTCCTATTGATGTCCCATGCCCGCCAATCCATTTTGTAGCTGACTGGACAACTATATTTGCACCATAGTCTATGGGGCGGCATAAATATCCCGCACAACCGAAAGTATTATCTACAATCAGTGGAATACCATGCTTCCGTGTAACGGAAGTAATTGCTTCAAAGTCAGGTATGTTAAATTTAGGATTTCCGATGGATTCAATATATATGGCCTTTGTCTTTATATCTACTAACTTCTCAAAATCTTCCGGCGCATCCCCTTCAACAAATTTCACATTAATTCCCAGTCTTTTAAACTGTACCTTAAACTGATTATACGTTCCTCCATATAGATAGGATGTAGAAATAAAATTATCACCTGTATGAAGTATATTTGACAAGGCAATAAACTGTGCTGCCTGTCCTGATGATGTTGCCAGAGCTGCAATGCCTCCTTCCAAAGCAGCTATACGCTGCTCAAAAACATCTGTTGTCGGATTCATTATCCTGGTATAAATATTCCCGAATTCTTTCAACCCAAATAGGTTTGCAGCGTGTTCAGAATTTTTAAATAAGTATGACGTTGTTTGATAAACCGGCACTGCCCTCGCAAGTGTAGTTTCTTCAATATTCTGACCCGCATGTAATTGCAGCGTTTCAAATCTTAACCTTTTGTTCATAATATTAATGTTTATTTTAATAATATATTTCAGATATAATAGATATATTCTTAATCCATAACACCCAGCTGAATCTGCTTATCAGATAAATCAGATAAGTTTACGGATTCCATATAATTAATAATTTTTCTATTTAACTTGTCCCAAAAGTAACGTGCAGCACACATCTTATCCCTCCTGCAAAATCCTTCTTCTGACAGGCAGTCTATTATGGACAGGTCATGCTTAAAAGCCCGGTAAATGTCATAAACAGATATTCTGTCAGCACTCCTTGTCAACCTGTAACCACTTTTCTTACCTGCAACGTTAATAATTAATCCTGCTGCTTTCAAGTGTGCCACAATATGGTCAAGATATTTCATGGAAATATTCTGATTCATTGAAATATCTTTCTGAAGTATACCTTTATCTCTGTCAGGCATTGCCAGTTCAATCATTGTACGTAATCCATACCTTGTTTTTGTATTGAATTTCATCCGTATAAATTTTAATTTTTTAAATAATATAAAAATTTAAATTTGACTGATAGAACCGCTCCTTCCGTCGCTCTCACATGAAATTTATTCATTCTTTTTAATGAAATTTACGAATGAAAAATTTCATGTTCGTTTCATAATATTCAAATTATTTTATCCTAGTATTTTAATAGGATTCAAATATATTTTTTTAATTAATAAAAATCAAATAATTGTTAGGGTAAAATCATACTTGTTTATCTTAATGTTAGAAAGGCCTTCTAAACTAGTTTTAAAAGCATTCTTATCTAATATCAATGAAGATTAATTGTCAATTTAAAAACATAAAGTCATGAAAACAATAGGTAATTATTTTAATCTGAAAACAGCCGGCATTCTGATATTAATATTGTGTATTCATAGTTTGATATTATCCGGGGCTGATTCATCCGGCAACAAGACCGGAATTAACGACAGTGTATCCTATTTTTCGTACTCCGGGAAAATAACAGACAGTGAGACAAAGGAACCTGTTGCATTTGCAAATGTATATCTGGAGGGATCAAGCATCGGCACAGTCTCAAATCTTGACGGTGAATTTATTCTTAAAGTACCACCGACTATGAGGGAAAAAATACTTAATATCTCATTCGTTGGTTATAAGACATATGAAATATCTCTTGAAGATTTGAAAAAAGTTGAAAACTCTATTAGTATTGTGCCTGATCCTATACCTATACAGGAAGTGATAATTAAAACAGGTGATCCTCTTGAACTGCTCAGGAAAGCAATCGCCAGGATAGGTGAGAACTATACAATTAATCCTGAAATGCTAACTGCCTTTTACAGGGAAACAATAAAGCAAAACAGGCATTATGTAGCTGTTTCTGAAGCCGTACTTGATATATACAAGTCCAGTTATAAAAACTATTTTGATGCTGACAGACTTAAAATATATAAGGGAAGAAAAAGTCAGGATGTCAAGAGAATGGATACAATTTTATTTAAACTCCAGGGCGGACCTAAAACCAGTTTATTACTGGATGTAGTGAAAAATCCTTCCACCCTGCTGTCAGAAGACTTTTTCAAATATTACGATTACAAACTAAGCGGAGTTATTAATATTGATAACAGAGAAACATTTGTAATTAAATTTAACCAGAAGAATAATGTTGATTTGCCTTTATACCAGGGTAATATTTATCTTGACGCAAATAACCTGGCAATAGCAAGACTGGATTTCCGCATTAGCGATAAAGCCCTTGCTGAAGCTGATAATGAACTTGTAAGGAAAAAACCTGTTAGCATGAAAGTGGACGTTGAAGATGCCAAGTATCTGGCAAATTACAGGGAAATAAATGGTAAATGGCATTTAAATCATATCAGGGCCGAGGCAAAATTTAAATGTAAATGGGATAAGAAATTATTTCGCTCAGTATATACGACAATGCTGGAGATGGCAGTAACAGACAGAGATACGGCAAACATCAGCAAATTTAAATTAAAGGAATCAGCAAAAATATCAGATGTATTTGTTGATCAGGTTAATTATTTTCTGGATGAGGATTACTGGGGCAAATATAATGTGATAAAACCTGATGAATCAATTGAAATGGCTATAGAAAGGTTAAACAGAAAACTTGCAAGAAATCAATAGAATATAGAATATTGTAAGCTCCATAATTCTTTTTCAAAGGTTCAAAGCTAAAAGAAATAAGAAGTATTAAATCCTTTTGAATTTGAGTATAAAGAATAAATAATATTAAGACCTGAAAATGGAAAATACTCTTTAACTTTGAACCTTGCTTTTTTATTCATTATTATTATTAGTATAGTTCATTTTCAAGCAAAAACTTACAGTTCTATGCTACTATTCTAATAAAGAACTTTACAAGGTACATGAAGAATTCTGACCGGAAGATATTTAATGAAATAAAGAAAGGAAACATAGTAACCTTTGAAAAATTATTTAGAAAATATTATGCCGGTCTTTGTAATTATGCCACCAAATACCTTAAAGATTTAGATAAAGCTGAAGAAGTTGTGCAGGAATTATTTTACAAATTGTGGGAGAAAAGAAATAAACTTGACATTAATGTTTCTTTGAAATCATATCTGTATAGAGCTGTATATAATGGCTGCCTTCAATATTTGAATCATCGTGCAATAGAAATTAAATATGAAAATTATTATAAAAAGCAAAATAAAGAATATGCCATAGATGCTTCAGAAGCTATGAATATGCAGGAACTTAACGAAATAATTAATGAAACGTTAAATTCTTTGCCTGAAAGATGCAGAAATATATTTTTTCTTAACAGGTATGACGGACTTAAATACAGAGAAATCGCAAAAAAATTAGATTTATCAATAAAAACTGTAGAGGCAAATATGGGTAAAGCTTTGAAACTTCTCAGGAAAAACCTGAAAAATTATGTTGAGGCATAATTATTTATATATGTGCTATTATATTATTCATATGAATTAATTGGAATTATTACGTTAATTATGAAAATATTAAATGAAAATAAAATAACCTGGGGGCTTTTAGGAAAATATTTATCTGGGGAAAGCAATAATGAAGAGACTATTCTAATTCAAAGGTGGATTGAGAGTAGTAATAAAAACAAAATATTATTTGAAAATATTCAATCTGACTGGAACAAAATTAATTTAGCTAAAAATATGAAAGAAGTAGATGTTGATAATGCATGGGAAAACTTGAAACAAAGAATCCTTCAAGAGGAGCCTGAAGTGATCCCAATGAGAGAATTAAGACAGGAAAACAAGTTAACGATATACCTGTACCGGACATTACAAATTGCAGCCTCAATATTAATAGTTATAGGTATGTCATTTGGCATTTATAAAATCTTTTCTGATTCCGGTATTTCTGATAACACAATAATCAAATCAGGCTCCGATAATACTTCAAGTTTAATATTGCCTGATGGTTCAAAGGTTTACTTAAATTCAAACACAATAATTAAATACCCGGAACGGTTCGGAAAAGATTCAAGAAATATATATTTAAAAGGTGAAGCATATTTTGACGTGACTGGTAATCCGGATAAACCTTTTGTTGTTAATACAAATAATGCTTTAATAAAAGTTTTAGGGACATCGTTTAATATAAATACAAAAACAGCGAATAATAAACTTGAAGTATTTGTTGAATCAGGAAACGTACAACTATCTCAAAAAAGTAATAATGAAAACAATATTTTAATTGAACCGGGTTATATTGGAGTATTATCCGGAAATACATTAATAAAGAGTAAAAACAATGATATTAATTACCTAGCCTGGAAAACGAGATATTTAATATTTCGTGATACAAAACTGGGAATAGTAGCAGAAAAAATAGAAAGCGTTTATAATACAAGTATTAAGTTTAATAACAAGGAAATAGCTGATTGTCCATTAACCGCCACTTTTAATAATGCGTCACTCGATTCAATATTAAATGTTATTGAAGGAACATTTAATATTGAGATTGAAAATATAATTAAAACAAACGGAAAGGTAATCATTGTTGGAAATGGTTGCTGATTATATTATCCACGATACGAAACCCAATAATAATAACATTTGTACCTTCAGGGTTATAATACTTATATGGTTATTTTCTGGAATAATCAGTGCTTATGGACAGGATTCTATATTCAATTATAATTTAAGTATAAAACTCCAAAATTACCCGGTATATAATATTCTGAAAGTAATTGAAAAAGACATCAATTATAACTTTTCATATAATTCATCCCTGATAGATGCTGACAGGATAATTTCTGTTGATTACACAAACAAGCCCCTCAAGGAAGTCCTTGACAGTATTCTTGGAAATGAAAATCTGAATTACAGGATTATAGATAAAAATATTGTTATTTACAAACCCGATGAAAATATTGACAGGATTTCTGCAAAACCCCACGATTCCTTTTCAATTCTGAAGATTACAGGAAAAATCATGGATAAAAACACAGGGGCCCCGGTTGAATATGCAAATATCAGTCTCGTAGGAAAAAGTATTGGGACTGTTTCAAACTCTGTCGGGGAATTTATACTTAAAATTTCTCCTGCTTTAATAAATGATACTTTAGGTATATCTTATATAGGTTATAAGATCTATAAACAACCAGTAGCAAACCTTTTATCAGGGAATAATATAATTCATCTTGCTCCCGACTATATTCCTATTCAGCAGGTAATAATAAGAAAAATTGATCCTTTATTATTGTTAAAAAATGCAATCGAGAATATTCCACTTAATTACAGTAACCACCCTTCCTTATTAACTTCCTTTTATCGGGAATCAGTTAGAGAATCCAACAGATATGTTATTGTTTCTGAGGCTGTTTTACAGACGTATAAATCCTCGTACACGGAAAATTATGAAAAAGACCAGATAAAGATAATTAAAGCAAGAAAGAGTCAGGATATAACCAGTGCAGACAGTGTAATTCTTAAATTAAAAGCTGGCCTTGGCACTACCTTATTACTTGATATTGTTAAACAACCTGCTGTTTTTTTCTCAAGAGAAAATTTTAAATATTATAGTTATAAAATGGCTGATGTAATGATTGATAACGATAAAGAAGCCTATGTTATCAGGTTTGATCATAAAGAGAACAATAATTACCCGCCGTTTACAGGAAGAATATATCTCGATCTTAACAGCCTGGCAATAAAAACAGTTGACTTTTCATTAAAAGAGAACAAAATTGAAAAAGCCACTCATTTATTTGTAATAAAAAAGCCCCGGAATATCAGGGTCAGGCCTCTTAAAGCTGAATACCTGGTAAAATTTAAAGAATTTAATAATAAATATTACTTAAATTTTATAAGATGTGAAACAGAATTCAGAATAAGAAAGAAAAAGCAATTGTTTGGAACAGTTTTTAATACAGTAATAGAAATGGCCGTAACAGATATAGATACAACGGATGTTAAAAGATTTAAGGCAAAAGAAGTGGCCAAAACAATGAATATTTTCACTGATCAGGTTAGTGAATATAGCGAAGCCTACTGGGAAGAATATAATTATATAAAACCTGATGAGCCACTGGAAGAAGCTATCAGAAAGTTGAGCTCGGGTATTAAGGATTAAGGGACAAGGATTTGGGATTACTTATTTTTTCTCCAGTACTACTAATAATCTGGTTGCAAATAAAGACGGAAAAAGGTTAAATATCTTATCAAATAAATCTATGAAAGGCATCATAAAACCAGGATAAAGCTGAGGTTTGCGATAACCTCCCGAACATACATAAGCAATAGAAGATATACGCTTCCTGTATGTAACTATCCAGTCCTGTAAATATTTTAAATATTTTTCTTTAAAAAATATTCTGCTGGCATTACCTTGAGCAGCATAATAACTTAAGCTGTCAGGGTTAAAATCTGAGGACGCTTCCCATTTGATTTCTTCTCTTAATGCTACCGGCTCATGATGAAACACTCCGTACGTTATACTTCCTAACAGACTTATTGCAGGTTCAAAAATAATAATTCTTCCACCCTGAATTAATACCCTTTTAAATTCAATCAAAGCAGTACCAGGATATTCTAAATGATGCAAAACGTCAAATAATATAAGATTTGAAATACTGTTATTACCAAAAGTCAATTTATAGGCATTTTCTACTTGATCAATCCAGGGATTATCAAAAATATCGGTGCATACAGCTTGAGGTACAACTGATTTTAAATTCCCTATTCCTGAACCTATTTCAACTATTTTACCTTTTAAATTATAATTAATATGGCTGGATATTAATTTATAAAACCTGTGATATATCTTTCTGAGTACTGGTTTCCGGTTCCAGTATTCTAAATTCTGAAATATTTCTGTCTTATGTTGTTCAACTGGTAATTCGTTCATTTATCTGAACTTTAATTTTTTTGCAGCAACGAAACTCATTTTAACTAATAACCATCCATGTTGAAATCTCTTTATCTGAGTGGAACCATATTCTCTTTCTCTATATCTTATCAGTACTTCAGCAATTTTTAAATTTAGTTTAGCTGCTCCGAATAACAAATCAAAATCCCCAAATGGATCAAAATCTCCGAAATAACTCCTGTTTTGCTTAATCCTTAAGTAATCCTCCCTGAACAGGACTTTAGTACCACATAGTGTGTCTTTTAAACGTTGTCCGAGAAGATATGAAAAAAACCAGCCAAAAAATTTATTTCCAAGCAAGTTTAAAAATCTCATCGCCTGCTTCTCCATGGGATACACAAGACGACACCCGTTAATGAATTCACCCCTGTTTTTTGCAAGCGCTTCATAAAATTTAGTCATATCTTCAGGTGGTGTTGTTAAATCTGCATCAAGAATCATAAGTATATCACCTGTCGCTTTATTAAATCCCTCCCTTACGGCATTTCCTTTGCCTTTTCCTGATTGCTTAATTACTATTATATCATTATCACTATATTTCTTTTTAATCCTCATCATTTCTTCATAAGTGCCATCCTTTGAATTACCTTCAACAAAAATAAATTGTTGCGATTTACCAAATTTGGGTGTACGTATAATAGCATTTTCGATATTACCCTTTTCATTTTTTGCAGGAATTACGATTGACACAGAATATTCCTTATATTCTTCAATTCTGGGTTTGGCTGTTATAAAGCATATTAAGTTTAAATGGTTTATTACCGGAAGATTAGCAATAAATTTGTTCAGTATAAAATTCAAAAAAGGAATGTATTTGGGTAGTAGTAGCTTCCTTTCAACTTTTACTGCTTCATAACCTTCAAGCTCCAGAAGATTTTTAATGTCACTGTATGAAAGCCAGTTTTGCACGGGTTGCTTTTGTTTTAAGCCTATAAATTCACCTAATCTTAAGACAGGTTCCCATAAATAATTGTAATTGGATATAATTAATTTGGTTCTTTTATGAAGCACATGCCTGAGATTATTCAGTAATTTCTGAATATCCAAAGATGAACTTAGAATATCTGATAAAATGATGTAATCAAATTTATTATCCAGCTTAAATTCTTCTGCATCCAGGCAATAAAACTTAAGGTGCGGATACTTTCTTTGTGCAATTTCAACCATATTATTTGCGAAATCAATACCCACTCCAATACCCGGTTTTACTGCATTCAGTAAATCACCAGTACCACTTCCGATTTCAAGCACCTTACTTTTCTCGGGTATAATAAAAGAATAATATTTACTTAATGTTTTATGATATAACTTATTTCTTCTTTTCCATCTATCTCTTTTTTCTGCGGACTTGTTAAAATATATTGCTAATTCTTCTTTGTTCAACATAAAATCATTTTATTTATTTATAAAAAATTTTTCTAAACTAAATTTTTATATAATTTTCAGAAAAATTATATTTTTATTATTATGACATGCGCTAACTATAAAAATTATACTTTTTAATTATTAATATATTTCATTACTATCCTTTAATATAAAATTAATAAGTAGTATGGAATCTTCAGAAAAAAGGAGAAAAAAAATTAAAAACTCAAAAAGTGCTTCAAATTCTGACAATTATAATCATAAAAAAGCTAAACACAAACAAGATTCAAAAAATAAAACAAAAGATTTAATTACTACAGTTGATGGTTTTATCAGCAAACATACCGATATTATATTCCTTATATCATTAGTATTTACAATTGTTTTTAGTATACTTCTTTTTGATTTGAAAATCAGTGAGGGGGGTGATGATTCGGATTATATTTTGAGTGCTAAAAAGTTTTTACAGGGAACACAATTCCCTTATTGGCATGGTTCTTTCTATCCAATATTTCTGGGTATAGTATTACTAATATTTGGTTTTAATATTGTAATTTTTAAAATATTTTCATTTTTATTTATTATTCTTCATCTCGTATTTTTCTATTACGCATTAAAAAAACGAGTCTCCCCAACTTTTTTAAGTTTAACAATACTAATTGCAGCAATAAATTCAGACCTATTATATTATGCCAGCCAGACATATAGTGAAGCCATTTACCTGTTTTTACAGGCAGTAATATTATATGTTTTCCTGTCAATAAATGATAATTTGGATAAGAAACCCTATAAGCTTGCAGAACATTGGAAATCATGGTTATTATTCGGTTTCCTGGCACTTTTATTAAGCACTACAAGAACCGTTGGTTACAGTATGTTATTGGCAGTTATATTATATCTTTTAATAAGAAAAGAATACTTTGCCTTGTTGTATGCTTTTGTATCTTATTTAGTATTTGCAATACCTTATAATATCTACAAATGGATAGTGTGGGATTTAATTCCGGGGAAATCCGGAGGAGGACGTTTAGAACTGATTCTCTATAAAAATGTATATAATAAAGCTGCAGGCACTGAAGACTTTGCAGGCATGGTTACACGCTTTGTCGAGAATTCCAGGATTTATTTATCAAAACACTTTTTTATTATAACCGGACTTAAAGATCCTGCTGCAACAGAGACTAGTAGTTTTTTAACTCTTTTAATGTATGCTTTATTTTTAATTGCACTAATATATGCATTCAGGAAAAGCAAAACCTTATTATTTATTGCATTATATTTGGCCTTTTCTATTGGGATTACATTTATTACATTACAGCAAACCTGGGGACAACAGAGATTAATTCTGGTTTATGTACCCCTGATAATAATGCTGTTCTCCTGGGGGATTTACCAGTTTGTTAATTCAATAAACAAACATGGACTGTTTGCATTATTATCTCTGTTTATTGGCATAGCTCAATTCTACATTAAATATCCGTTAATAATTCAAATTCTTGTTTTTATAACTTTTGCAGGCCTGTCAATTATTTTATTAATAGATAAAAAAACAATTCCAGCAGCAAAAATAATTATGCAATTTGCATTAATTATTATTTGTCTGGTAATAATATTTAATACACTGGGATATACAGCTGAGCGGATAAAACTAAACAGGAAAGAGCTTGCTAAAAATATAAGAGGAAACTTATACTATGGTTTTACACCTGATTGGGTTAACTTCCTGAAAATAAGTGAATGGGTAGGTAAAAATATTCCCGACAGTATTGTTGTGGCTTCGCGTAAACCTTCAATGTCATTTATTTATAGTAAAGGAAAAGAGTTTTACCCTATATTCAAGGTACCAATGGAAAATGCTGATACTCTGATTAACAAATTAAGAGCAAAACATAATAACCTGTGTACAATAGAATATGGAGAATTCAACAAGAAAAAGATGCCAGTGCCGGTACAGATGAATTTCAAATTAACGAATCTGGCATATGTAGGAAAAGGAAATGAAAGCTATGAGATTTATGGAGTTCAGGATAACTATAAAGAAGCCTTTTATAATACACTGAACCAATATAATATTGATTACATTCAGGAAGTAGATTCTTTTCTGGTCAAAATAAATAATAAAAACTATTTTGGAGTTTCTCCTGATACACTGCTTAACATGCTGAAGAAAAATAATGTAGATTATGTAATTATGGGCAGTTTAAGAATTAATCCCGGCATGAAAACAGATAGAACTCTAAATGCAGTGAGAAGATTTTTGTATTATATAGAACAAAAATACCCCGGCACATTCTCACTGGTTTACCAGGAAGGTGAAAATGATCAGGAGCCGGCATATCTATACAAAGTCAATTACAATAAATACAATTTGGGGAAGTAATAGTATTCTGACAAATCAGGGAATTTAAAATTTAACTGTATTTTTGTTAATAGGTATTTACCAAATGTCAGCTTGAATTTAACTAATAATATGAGTAATTATAAAGAAGACCTGCGTAATGTAAAAGCTTTTGTTTTTGATGTCGATGGTGTTTTTACCAATGGAAACATATTTCTTGATCCGGGAGGTGAGTTTATTCGAGTGATGAACATCAAAGATGGTTATGCAATACAATATTGTATAAAGTATGGATACCCTGTAGCTGTTATAACCGGGGGAAATTCAAAGACTGTAAGAAAGCGGTTTAAAAATCTTGGAGTAACTGATATTTATTTAAGATCTTCAGATAAAATAAAGGATTACGAAGATTTCAGAATTAAATACGAGCTTGAACATAAAAATATCCTGTTCATGGGTGATGACATACCGGATTATGAAATTATGAAAAAAGCAGGAGTACCTACATGTCCTGAAGATGCGGTTGAAGAAATTAAGCAAATATCAAAATATATCTCTGATAAAAAGGGTGGAGAAGGTTGCGTACGGGATGTTATCGAACAGGTTCTCAGACTGCATGGAAAATGGATGATTGACGGGGCATTTTCGTGGTAAAATATGAAATAAAATCATCTTGATAATAAAGTGCATAAACTTCAATTCAATAATATAATAGCTTTTTTAAGATTAATTCGTATCCAAAACTTACTTATTGTAGCTGGTACACTTTACCTTGTGAGATATTGCATTCTATCACCTATTTTAAAATATGGAGAGCTGTCATTACAGCTTAATGAATTTTCCTTTTTCTTATTGGTTTTATCAACAGTATTTATTACGTCAGCCGGCTATGTTATAAACGACTACTTCGACAGAAAAACAGATCTTGTCAATAAACCTCATTCGGTTATTATCGGGAAAAAAATTAACAGAAGATATGCTATGGCCTTCCATATAGTATTCAATATTATAGGAATACTAATCGGATTTTATATATCTCTGAGTATAGGAGAACCTTTATTAAGCCTTATCTTTATAGCGGTTAGCGGATTGCTGTGGTTCTATTCCACGACATATAAGAAACAGCTGCTGGCAGGTAATCTTATTGTCGCATTTCTCACAGCTCTGGTACCTTTAATAGTCTTTTTATTTGAATATCCATTACTGAAAAGCACATATAGTAATTTGTTTACAACTTATAGCTCCATTATTAAATATCTTACATCATGGGTACTGGGGTATGCAGGATTTGCTTTCCTTCTCACATTAGCCAGGGAAATAATTAAGGATACTGAAGATTTTGAAGGCGATCGTGCTTATGGTAACCAGACAATACCAATAGTTGTTGGCACCCGTTATACAAAAGGGATAATTGTCGTATTATTTGTATTTACTATTATTGCGGTTTTCTATGTTTATTTCACATACCTGACCAATAAGTTCACATTATATTTTATATTAATTGCACTGGTAATACCTTTAATTTACAATATTTATAGAGTCATCAGGGCAGATAATAAGAAAGACTATTATATTTCAAGCCTTTTAACAAAAATAATTATGATAAATGGCCTTTTATATGCCCTGCTGGCTAATTCTATTATTCCACGGTATTATTAAACCAAATAATTGTGGATATATTAGAAAAATTAAAAAAATATAATATTGTTCTGGCATCGGAATCCCCCCGCCGCAAATACCTTCTTCAGGAACTGGGATTAAAATTTAGAACTGTTAAAAGATCATATATAAAAGAAGAATACCCCTTAAATCTAAGTTGTGAAGAAATACCAGTCTACCTGGCAAAACTTAAAGCACATTCATGTGCAGATCTTATTAAGTCTGATACAGTTTTAATTACTGCTGATACCATAGTATGTTTAAATAATGAAATATTAGATAAGCCAAAGAATTATTCTGATGCCTTTAGGATTTTAAAAAAGCTTTCCGGTAATAAACACCAGGTAATTACTGGTATTTGCATAAAATCGAATGATAAGGAAACAACATTTTATTCAAAATCAGATGTTTACTTCAGGAAACTTACTGATACAGAAATAGAATACTACATAAAATTATATAAACCTTATGACAAAGCTGGTTCATATGGCATTCAGGAGTGGATTGGGTATATAGGTATTGAAAGAATAGAAGGTTCATATTTCAATATTATGGGATTGCCAACAGAACAACTGTATAATGAATTATGTAAATTTATAGAATCCGACAATTAGATCAGAATTATGTTAAAAAAGCTTACAACCTGTATTTTATTAATATGCTGCAATAATCTTTATTCAAAATCTGAAGAAGGACTGTGGCTCCCATTTTTACTTAATGAATTTAATATTAAGGAAATGCATGACAGCGGCCTTAAATTATCTGCTGATAATATATTCAGTAATCAAAACATAAGCCTTAAAGATGCTGTAGTATTATTTAACAGAGGTTGCACAGGAGAGGTAATTTCTAATGAGGGACTGCTTTTAACTAACTATCATTGTGCTTTCAGATATATACAATCACTTAGTACAGTTGATAATGACTATATGACAAGCGGGTATTGGGCACAATCCAGGAAAGAAGAATTACCGGTATCTGATCTTACAGTTTCATTTTTAACTGATGTAAATGATGTTACCGGGCAAATACTGGAAAATATTGATGACCATCTAAATGAAGATGATAGGGAGAAAATAATAAACAAAAGGATTGATAGTATTATATCTTATGCTGTTGATCATCCAAATGGTATAGCAGAAATAAAACCTTTTTATTATGGTAATAAGTACTACATGTTCATATATGAGATATTTAAAGATATAAGACTTGTCGGCGCTCCGCCCTCTGAAATTGGTAAATTTGGCGGTGATACTGATAACTGGATATGGCCACGCCATACCGGGGATTTTTCGATTTTCAGAGTATACTCTGATACTAATAATTGTCCGTCTGAATATTCTCCTGATAATATCCCTTATAAACCAAAAAAATACTTGCCGATTTCCCTAAAAGGATACAAAGAAGGGGATTTCACTATGGTATATGGTTATCCTGCAAGCACAAACCAATTTCTGACATCACATGCAATCAGCATAATAAAGGAGAATATTTTACCAAATAAAATAAAATTCAGGGAGGAAAGACAGGAGTTAATAAAAACAGCAATGAATAATGACAATGAAGTAAGAATTAAATATGCAGCCAAATATGAGAGTATAAGCAATGCATGGAAAAAATGGACCGGCATTCTTGAAGGCTTTAAGAGGATGAATATAATGAAAATTAAAAAGAACCAGGAATTGCAGTTTAACCGTTGGGTTAATACAGATTCGACATTACTGGTAAAATACGGTTATTTGATTTCTGAATTTGATAAATTATATAATGAACTTTTACCTTATTATACAGCAGAGGAATTTCTATATGAAACAATTTTTAGCACCGAGCTTGTTGAATTTGTTTCCCGCTTTAGTAAATACCTCTATTATTCGGAAGAAGACTCTCTGGCAAAACCTGATAACATAATTATTAAGCTCACTGAAGAAAGTAACAGGTTTTTCCGGGATTATAGTGTTGATATTGATAAAAAGATGTTTACCAGAATGATGGAATTGTATTATTACAATGTTGATAAAAAATTTCATCCGGAAATGATGGAAATAATTGTCAAAAAAACTAAAGGTAACTTTTCAGAATACTCAAAATATATATACTCCAAATCAATATTTACAGATCACACTAAAATTAACAGGCTGCTTGAGAATTTTTCTATGGCTTCATCTGCAAAGATAGAAGACGATCCGGCATATCAAATTTATGCAAGCTTCATTGACTTATATAGAAATACAATAAGTCCGAAAGTAAACGAGATAAATAAAAAATTGAATAGCCTTTACAGAGTATATGTCAACGGTTTAATCGAAATGCAACCAGACAGAAAATTTTATCCTGATGCTAATCATACAATACGGCTTAGCTATGGTAATATTAAAGGGTATAAACCAGGCGATGCTATTAATTACCGTTATTATACATCCCTGCAAGGCATAATCGAAAAAAGCCAGGATGAAATTTATGATTATGCTATTCCTGAAAAACTCAAGAACCTTTATGAGTTAAAGGATTTTGGCAACTATGGGATGAGCAGCACCATGCCTGTTTGTTTTATAGCAACAAATCATACATCAGGGGGAAGTTCAGGGAGTCCTGTATTTAATGCAGAAGGTCATTTAATAGGAATAAATTTCGACAGAACCTGGGAAGGGACAATGAGTGATTACATCTTTGACCCTGAAACATTCCGCAACATTTCATTAGATATCAGGTATATTTTGTTTATTATTGACAAGTATGCCGGAGCAGGTCATCTTTTAAACGAGATGTCCTTTGTTTATTAGTAAAACTTAAGAAAAAGGCAATATTTTATGAAAAGTAGATATTATATACGTACTAACGGACGTGCCAATGCCTGGCCAATATTTCTTGGATCTGAGCATCCTTTCTATTCGAAAGCTAATCCGGATGACCTTTCAAATGCCTCATTTTCGATCATAAAATCAGACAGTGATAAATTCTCATCCGGATCGGTCAGGTGGGAAATAATAGTGGATGCAGGGAATAATACTGCATCATATCTTATCAGGAATGAGAACAGAATACCTGAAACAATTGTTTTAACTCATCCACACATGGATCACGCACTGGGCGTTGACTGGATAGTTCAAAGCTACTATTATAAATATGACAAGAAAAGAAAGTACCCTCTTTATGCAACTAATCTATGCTGGGAATTTGTAAAACAATCATATCCTCATCTTGATCATATAATTGACTTTAAAGAACTTAAACCCGGGATATGCACAAAAATAGATGAAGTTGATAATCTTAAGGTTACACCATTCCCTGTCTTTCATGGTTCAACAGCTATTGGAGCATCAATGCTGGTATTTGAATTTTCAGACAATCAGATCCGTTCAAAGGTAATTTTTACTGGTGATATGTTGTGCCCGCTGCTAAGAGAAAAAGACTACATATTTATAAGAGAATCTGATGTAATATATATAGACTGTAACAATCGTTTTTCATATCCAAAATCCAATCATGGAAGCCTTATAACTACAATGCCGGGAAATAACTCAGAAAGCAAATTTTTAACTGAATGGAAAAAAGAAATATATATTTCTTTTCTTATAGCTCCGCATTTAGAAAAAAAATATGATACAGCCAAACACTCCTACTTCGATGAGTTTCTCTCAGATAATCCGGATTTAACAAAAATTCCTTTCAGCATAATTGATTTTATTAAAAGAACTAAAATCTCAGAGGTAAATCTTGTTCATTATAGTGGCTATGAAGATAAAAAATTCTATAACCAGGATATTGTTGATGATAAGATGCTTGAGAAATTTGCTAATGAAAATGCCTTATCCTGTAAATTAACCAGTAAGTTTTCAGTACCAAAGGTCGGGGATATTTACGAACTCAAATGAGATGGCAAAACCCTTTTTTGATTTATGACTGATAATTAACTATTTACAATCTCAGGGCGCTGTCCCCTAAATTAAAAACTCTAATGAAAAATAAACAGAGCAAATATGCTTACTTTGAGGGATGGATTTCTATTTCAATAAATACTCTTTTATTTGCACTTAAGTACTGGGCCGGAATTGTATCAAACTCTATTGCAATAATAGCAGATGCCTGGCATACATTATCTGACAGTATTAGCTCAATAATAGTATTGATCGGGGTAAAAATATCCAATAAACCGGCTGATAAAGAACATCCTTTTGGCCATGGCAGAGCTGAACTTATTGCCTCAATTATTATCGGTGTAATTCTGGGAATAATAGGCTTTAATTTTTTTATTAATAGTATACAAAAATTAAAAAGCAAAGAACGTGCAGCATACGGACTAATTGCTATAGTGGTTACTATTGTTTCAATTATTCTGAAAGAACTGCTCGCTCAGTATTCTTTCTGGGCAGGGAAAAAGACAGATATGAAATCCCTGAAAGCCGATGCATGGCATCACCGCAGTGACGCCATATCATCCATTATAATATTGGCAGGTATCTTTTTGAATAAATACTTTTGGTGGGTTGATGCAATTTTAGGAATTTTGGTAGCATTCTTTATATTCTATGCAGCTTATGAGATATTAAAAGACGGCATCAGCCCTCTGATAGGGGAGGTGCCTGATAAAGAACTGGTCAGCAAGATAAAGGTGATATCCGAGCGGGTAGCGGGAAAGAATGCTGACATACATCATGTTCATATTCATAAATATGGAAACCATACAGAAATAACCTTTCATATAAAATTGCCAAAAGAATATGTTTTGGAAAAAGTCCATAATATTGCAACCGGTATTGAGGCAAGCATAAAAGAGGAACTTAACATGGAGGCGACAATACATATGGAACCAAGGTGAACAGAAAGTGCGACAGCTCCCTGAAAGTTAGCTTTCCCCTCATATCACTTATCCCATAATCCTTTATCCTTAATCCTTACCCCTTATATTACGGATTATAACCTGACTCATTAAGTATTTTCATGTAATCATTTTCGTACATCAGGTCTCTAAGGTTAAGTTTCTTATGCTTGTTCATATAGGCAGAAACAATATTATAACCTAACCAGACAGCTGCCCTGGCAGGGGACTCCCTTGTAAAATCTTTTATAAACGGACCTTCCCTGATAAACTGATTAATTCTGAACTTATCGGTATTAAAAACCAGCTTGTTCTCGATGATGTATGCCCACATCTGCTTCTCATTGTTTCTGCAAAACCTCATCTGCAGGTCTGTAAATCCCCATTTTAAAGTATCGGGTTGATACGGAAGCATAGCATTGACAAAATACATTATCTTTCCCCCGTATATCATATTGTTAATTAGATTATTTACTGAATCATTAAATTCAAATTCAGTTGTAGCCCAAAGTCTCATGCAGTCAGATAAGATCTTATCCTTGTGCATATTCAATAACATATAGTCATAAAGGCCCCCCAATTCTTTATAAAACTCCTCATTTCTGCCAAGGTATTTATCCAGTCCTATCGCTAACAAATTTTCATCAGATACTGCTGACTGATTAAATCCTGAAACATAAGTAATGATTTCAGGTACCGGCCTTGTGTGAAAATAATATTTGTAACGTTTAAAACATTCTGTAATTCCGTCCGTCAATTCTGTCAAATCAGGAAAAACTTCCATTGTACGCTCATATATTTTGAAGTTTATGTAATCAGTTACAAATAATCTTAATAACTCCGGATATTCTTTATTTTGACTACTGCCTATTTTTATTATCCTGTAATTGAATATCTGAAAAAACCTGCCATACTTTTTCCCCAGTTGTATAATATGTTCTTCCATCTGTGATGGATCAATTTCAAATAGATCTTTCTCAAATCTTTTAATCTCAACATCAACATCAATATTTGAAATATCTATATCATTTCCGGTCTTTCCACACGAAATCAGAATTAATAATATGAACGCTGAATTAAATACTGTTGCTTTCATCGGCCAAATTTTATTTGTAGTCCATATTGCAAAATAAATGAAAAGATTCTTTTTCCATAATTATAATATAGACGAGCAGACAATTTAATATTAAAATCAATATTTGCAATAATCTGTGCTGTGAAATATTTTTATTTATTTTTGTATTAATAACATAGTTAATATAATAACATTATGAAGAAATATATTATTGTGATTATCTTCCTTTTTAGTTTTCTTTATATTCAAAGCCAGGATTTAAGATTCGGAGTATTTGTAGATCCTCTGTTATCATGGCTGACGCCGGATACCAAGAACATTAACAGGGACGGTCTCAGAATTGGTATAAAAGGCGGATTGATTTTAGATAAATATTTTGCAAAGAACTATGCTTTTACAACAGGAGTTTCAATATCAAATATGGGCGGAAATCTGCACTATAAAGACTCCGTAATTATAGAAACACTTGAAACAAAGCAAATATTGAATCCTGAGTCCAGGGTAGAGTATAAACTACAGTATGTATCTGTTCCTGTAGGTCTCAAATTCAAAACAAACCAGATAGGTTATTTTACATTTTTTGCACAACTGGGTTTTACTCCACAGGTAAATATTAAGGCAAAAGCAGATGCTTCAGATAACCAAATTGATAATGAAAATATTAGTAAAGAGTTAAACCCGTTCAATATTTCCTATTTCTTTGGTGGAGGTTTGGAATATTCAATAGGAGGTAATACCGCATTAATAGGTGGTATTATTTTTAATAACGGTTTTATTGACGTACTTAGTAGTAAAAATGTCAAAGAGACCCTCAGTTTTTTGTCAATAAGATTTGGAATAATGTTTTAATATCTTTCATTCTACAAAATGAAGGTTGCTTTAGCTCAGTTAAACTATACTATAGGTGATTTTGAAAAAAATACAAATAAGATTTTATCTGCAATAAATAAAGCAAAAAAGCAAAAGGCTGACTTAGTTGTATTTTCGGAACTTTCGGTATGCGGATATCCACCTCTCGATCTGCTCGAATATAAATATTTTATAGCCAGATGTGAAAACTACGTTAAAAAAGTTATATCGCACTGCTCTGATATCGCAGTAATTTTAGGAGCACCAACACTTAATACGAATCCAAAAGGTAAAAACCTTTTTAATTCCGCTCTGTTTATAAACAACAAAAAAATAGAGTATGTAGCAAGTAAAACATTACTTCCAACCTATGATATTTTTGATGAATACAGATATTTTGAACCAAATAGTGAATTTAATATTATAGAATTTAAAAATTACAAAATCGCTATAACAATTTGTGAAGATCTGTGGTATAACCAGCCTATATTAACACAATTCGGAAAGAATAAGCTGTATACAATTTCACCTGCGGAAAGACTTAAGAAGCTTAATCCTGACTTTTTAATAAACATCGCAGCTTCACCGTTTTCTTATACTCATGATGAAATTAAACTGAATATTTTAACAGGAAATGCCAAAGATTATAATATTCCAATTTTATATTTAAACCAGGTAGGGGCAAATACTGAACTCATATTTGACGGCCATTCGATAATAATTAACAAAAAAGGTACAATAGTTGGCAATCTGAAAGCTTTTGAAGAAGATTTAAGAACTTATGATATAGAAAAAATTATCCGAAACACTGAAACAGAAACAAATTTTGAAAGTATACCCGCGATTAGGAAAATTCATGATGCTCTGATTCTGGGTATAAGAGATTATTTTGAAAAATCAGATTTGAAAACTGCGGTTTTGGGACTTTCCGGAGGTATTGATTCAGCAGTTACTCTTGTTCTGGCATCAAAGGCACTTGGCAGGGAGAATCTCAGGGTTTTGTTGCTGCCTTCAAAATATTCTTCAGAACATTCGATAACAGATGCCGTTAAATTAGCCAATAATTTAGCTGTTAAATATGATATTATCAGAATAGATGATATTGTAACCCAGTTTGATATCTCATTAAGACCGGTATTTTATAATCTTCCGGCCGATATTACTGAAGAAAATATACAGGCAAGAATACGAGGTAATTTGTTAATGGCATTATCAAATAAGTTCGGAAATATTTTATTAAACACGTCAAATAAAAGTGAGACTGCCGTAGGTTATGGCACTTTATATGGTGATTTGAGCGGCGGTTTATCCGTTCTGGGAGATGTTTACAAAACGGATGTTTATAAATTAGCAGAGTTTATTAATAAAGATGAAGAGATTATTCCAAAGGCTATAATTGAAAAACCCCCTTCAGCAGAGCTGAAACCTGATCAAAAAGACACGGATTCCTTACCTGAATATAATATACTTGATAAGATTCTTTTCAACTATATTGAATTGCAAATGTCAGATGAAGAAATAGCAAAATCAGGTATTAATATAGAACTGGTCCGGAAAGTGATAAAAATGGTAAATACTAATGAGTACAAACGCTTTCAAACACCCCCGGTATTAAGGATTTCCTCAAAAGCCTTTGGCTACGGACGAAGATTACCATTAGTAGCCAAATACTGAAAGGTTTCCGGTTGCTGCCTGCCTAATAGCAATAAAACAATAAAGCAATAGAACAATAGAACAATTCTACGGATAAATCTTGTTCTCCTTCAGATACCCGTCTGCAATAACGGTTAGCCTGATAGTCTCTTTATTAACAAGCATAGGAGGTAATAATAATGCCGGTACCATTTTCTTACCATTATTTACAGTTAGCTGTGCAGTTTCAAAATCTTCTTTTTTTGCCATTTTTATTGCTATATCTGCTGCTTTAGTGGCAATTGCTTCAATTGGCTTATAAACGGTTATTGTTTGCGTGCCTGCAACAATCCTCTGACAGGCAATCAAATCCGCATCCTGACCAGCCATGTAAACCTTCCCCTTCATGTTACGTTCTTCCAAAGCCCTGGCTGCGCCGGTTGCCAGAGCATCATTAGCAGCAATTACAGCATCTATGTTGTTATTACTTATATTCAGACAATTTATCATATGCCTGTAACCTTCTTCCTGATTCCATTTATCCACAAACTGGTCATATATAATACTTATATCTCCCCTTTCAACAAAGGGTTGTAATACGTTCATCTGCCCGATTTTTAGCAGGATAGAATTATTGTCAGTAGTTGCACCGCCTATTAAAGCATAGTTGCCTTTCGGACATATGTTTACCAGATACTCTGCCTGAATTTTACCAACCTCAACATTATCAAAAGAAATATAAAAATCAAGATTGCAATTCTTAACCAGTCTGTCATAGGATAATACTCTGACTTCATATTGATGAGCCAATTGTATAATTCTGGCAGCATCATTCAGATCAACCGGTACCAGAACTAAAATGTCTATCCCTTCATCAAGTAATTTCTTTGCCAGGTCATACTGCTTCTCAGGATCGCCGTTTGCTACTTCTACAAAAACCTTTGCCTCCTTTTCATTTGCCCTTTTAATAAATAAATTTTTGTCTTTTGACCATCTCTCAAGGACTATATCGTCCATTAACAAGCCAATTTTTATCGGCTTTTCTGAACAGGAGTTTGTAAATACTACTATTATAAATAGTAATATAGTAAATAAAAATGCTGTTCGTTTCATGGTTTTAAGATTTATTTTTTTATAATTAGATAACTGGGAATCGCTGATGATTAATTTACAAAAATTATTGGATATTATCAATAATTATTTTAATTATACAGCAATTTTGTCTGAATCAGCAAACCAGCTAATCCTTGTAGCCAATTTATTCAATAATACATGTTTATAATTAATAAGTACAGGGAAGATATGCCGTTGCCCAAACGGTTGTTAGAGGATATAATTTTCAGGCTTCGGTATTTAAAACTATTTTTCAAAAACAACAGAGAAATAAAAACCTTCCTGTTTTATCCTCATTATCCAAGTAAAAGGAGTGTTCTGTATAAAATATTAGGATTAATGAATTATAACAGAACAAATAATCCTAAATTAAAATATGATTATGTAATAAACTGGCAGCATGAAACATTCAGGGAAAAAATTCCTTTCCTGGAAGAACTGCATAAAAAGAAATATGTAATAAATTTAAACTGCAATGACATTAGTAAAAAATACATTGACAGTGTTTTAAAATCTGTTTTTGGGTATTGCACTGAAATAAATCCTGTTACTTTTAAAGGTATATGTGTAAAGAAGAATAATATTAATGCCATGCATGATGGTAAAATTATTGAATGCCCTGTTAACAATCCTGATAAAAACTATATTTACCAGAAACTTATAAATAATATTTATGACGATACCCTGGTTCAGGATATACGCACGCCTGTTATAAAAGGAAATATACCGGTTGTATATTTGAAAAGAAGACCTGTTGAAGGCAGGTTTGCAAGAGAAAAAACCACATCAAGAATAGGTAATCCTGATGAAATTTTCTCTGATGAAGAAAAAACCAAGATTAAAAAATTTTGTGAAAAGCTGAACCTGGAATATGGTGATTTGGACATACTTCGTGATAATGATGATGGCAAAATTTATATTGTTGATGTAAATAACACACCCCACGGACCAAGCCAGCTAAACAAAAAAGAAAAAAAATATGTATTGGAAATATTAGCCAGAGAATTTAAAAAGGCTTTTATGAATTAGTACGTTTTAACAACATTCTGCATTCTGCATAAAATTTTTAATATTCGTCTATACCATTAATGTCAGTTAATATCCAGAAAATTCTCTAATTCATTGGTCGTATTTTCAACAGAAAAGTGTTTCCTGGCCTTTAAATAACCTCGTTCTCCAAAATCATATCTCAGGTCTTTATCATTAATCAGTATTTTCAGTTTTTCTCCAAAACTTTTTATATTTCCAAACTCAACCAGGAATCCTGTTCTGCTGTCTTCTATTAATTCCGGATTACTTGAACAATTGAAAGCTATTACGGGTTTTTTGCATATCATAGCCTCAACTATAACATATCCAAACCCTTCCCATAATGAAGTCAGTAAGAAAATATCTATAGAATTCATAAACTCTGCGACATTATCAATAAATCCCAGGAATACTATCCTGTCCGCAACTTCATGTTTTTCAGCATATGATACCAGTTCCTGCTTTAAAGGGCCATCGCCTCCTATTAAAACCTTAAACTGCAAATTATTCATTTTCAGTTCCGATGCAATATCAATTAAGTATCTCTGACCTTTCTGGTACACCAATCGACCCATATTTCCTAGGATAATTTCATTATCATTTTTTTTATATAGTTTCTTTTTAGTGCTTAGATCATAATTATTAACATCTATTCCATTATATATTACTTTAATTTTTTCAAGGGGAAACATACTGGGATTATTCTGAAGTACAGTTCTTTTTGTCTCTTCGGAATTAGCAATAACGTCAGTTACAATATTTTTAAAAATGATACGGTTGAGCCATCTGTTTTTAATAGAAATAGCACTTCCCCTTCTATAGATAATCCTGGGAATGCCTGCAAATTTAGCAGCAATTCCTGCCACCTTTAAATCAGCAGAAAGATTTAATATAATGATGTCAATATTTTCTTTGATAAATACTTTTCTGAGCAGTAATAGTTTATAGGGATTAAGAAAGCTAAGATTCGATATCTTTATATTATATACCTTTTGCCCTGTTAAAATAATCCGGGAGTAAAGAACACTCTTTTTGTTTGTGATAACCAGTGTTGAATAACCTTTCCTATGCAGACTGACTGAAATATCATAATGCCATTTTTCACCCCCGCCCCATGCTTTAGTGCTGTTAAAAAAACAGATAGTCTTTTTTTTCACTATATAACTCTTTAACCTAATTAGTTTCTAATCAATCATTATTTATCAGGCAGATATTAAATCACCTTTTCTATAATTCATTTAATTTTTTACAGGATCATTTTTTATTTTATTATCCTGAAGCTGTTTAAGCTTAACATATCTGACATACGCGTAAAAGGCTGAGTTTTTACAGACAATAAATCCGTAATATCCATCCAGAAAGCCTAATCTTACAATATAATTCATGAAGAATTTAAACATGGGAATAAATAATATTTTAAATATATTCGAACGTTTGCCAATATCGAATTCTGCACGGACTTTAATTTCAGAAAATTTATTTATCTGGTCTAAATGCTGGGCAATGCTATAAAAAGAGTAATGCAGAATATTACCTTTTAATTGATTCGTTGAAGAACCTTTTGCAAGAACAAATTTATCGTGGGGATTAATACCTTCCCATTTGCCTTTGCGGCTGTCCCATAGCCTTAATTTTTTATCAGGGTACCATCCGCTGTGTCTAATCCATTTTCCACAGTAATAGTTTAATCTTTTCATTATATACCCGTCATATTTCCAGTCAGATTTAATCCGGATAATCTCATTTTTAAGTTCTTCAGAAATTGCCTCATCAGCATCAAGTGATAAAATATAAGGGTATTTGGACTGAGTGATGGCCCAGTTCTTTTGCTGGATATGACCTTCAAATTTATGTTGCACAAACCTCACACCATATTTCCTGCAAATATTTTCTGTATTATCAGTTGAGAATGAATCAACTACTACAACATCATCAGCAATATCTCTAACAGATAATAAACAACGTTCTATATTCCTTTCCTCGTTTAATGTTATAATTACTGCTGATATTTTTACTTCCATTTTTATTACTTATAGTAATTTATTCATGATAGTATATTCTTTTTACCCTTCCCGATATACCGGTCAGAATTTCATATGGTATTGTATCCAATTGTCTGGCCACTTCAGAAACCGGATAATCATCACCAAATATAATAACTTCATCCCCCTCTTTTACATCTGCATCTGATATATTAACCATACACATATCCATACAAATATTTCCAATTACCGGAACAAATTTATTTTTTATTAAAAATTTTCCTTTTCCATTGCCCTGCCTCCGATTTAATCCATCTGCATAACCAATTGGGACCACTCCAATAGTGACTTCCTTATTAAAGCCGCCCATTCTGCCATAGCCTATCGTTTCATCTGCAGGGACTTTCTTAATCTGGGATATCGTACTTTTAAGAGAACTAACGTTTCTCAGTTTATCCTGATTTAGAGTACTTGCACCATATAATCCAATCCCAAGTCTGACCATGTCGTATTGGGCCTCAGCAAACCTTTCAATTCCTGAAGAATTTAAAATATGTCTTAATACTTTATAGCCCAGTGCTTTTATAAGCTTACTGCTCATTTTATTAAACCTCTCTATCTGGACTCTGGTAAATTCATCATGAACCGGTTCATCTGCAGCCGCTAAATGAGAAAAAATTGAGACAACTTTTAAATTCCTGTATTCTGTTAACCAGGCACATAACTTTTCTGTTTCATCTTCCAGGAATCCAAGTCTGTGCATTCCTGTATCGATCTTTATATGCACAGGATATGCTATTTCCTGATTTCTTCTCACTGCCTCATTGAACAATTCAAGTGATCTGAAGTTATAAATTTCCGGTTCCAGCTGATATTTTATTATTTGATCATAGCTTCCAAGTTCGGGACTCATTACCAGAATAGGAATTGTTATACCGGACTGCCTTAAACTAACTCCTTCATCAACAAAAGCGACTCCCAGATAGTTTACCCTCTGAAACTGAAGCATATTAGCAATCTCATAAGATCCACTTCCATATGAAAAAGCCTTTACCATCACCATTATTCTGGTTTTGGCGTCAAGTAATGAACGATAATAGTGTAAATTATGAACCAGCGCGTCAAGATTTATCTCCAGCCTGGTCAGGTGTGTCTTCTGTTCAAGAATAGCTGAAATTTTTTCAAACTCATATTGACGGGAGCCCTTTATTAATATTGCTTCATTCCTGAAATCATGATTTGAAATTCGTTCAATAAATTCACCGGTATCCCTGTAAAAGGTGCCCGGTATTTCGAATGCACCGGAATTAACAGAAATATCATTACCAATGCCTATTATTCGGTTTACCTTCTTTTCCTTCAACAGTTCAGCTATATTCATGTATAGTTCGTGTTTATCTCTGCCGGTCTGTAATAAATCAGACAATATCAGAGATTTCTCTTTATGCTGAGATTGCATATTCAATGCATCTAAAGCTATGGCTAAAGAGTTTATATCCGAATTATAACTATCATTAATAAGTGTACAATTATTTATTCCCTGCTTTATTTCAAGCCTCATAGCAACCGGCGGCAATGAGGACATCTGTTTACTGATCACTTTCTGGTCTGTATTCAGGCTGATCAGCGCAGCCCAAACATGAACAGCATTCTCAACCGATGCTTTATCTGTAAACGGAATCTCAACATTATATGATTTGCCCTTATAAAAGCCAGTTAAAAAAGTACAGTTTGATTCCTTCTTAACATTTAATATTTGCAGGTCAGCTTCCTGCGAAAAAGACCATTTAAACAGTTTTACGGAGCCCGCTAAATTACTTTGGTTAATGCGCCTGGCTATTAAATCATGATCTTTACAGTATATTAATATTTCACAATTACTAAAGAGCAAAAGTTTTTCATCAATTTTATGCTCTATAGAATTAAAATTCTCCTGATGTGCTTCACCAATATTTGTCAGAATACCCATTGTAGGCTGGATTATTTTTTGAAGCTTTTCCATTTCTCCCGGCACAGAAATTCCAGCCTCAATTATACCTATGTCACTATCTTGTTCGAGAAGCCAGACCGAGAGAGGAACCCCTATCTGTGAATTATAACTTTTAGGACTCCTGGTAATGCTCTTAAAAACTGACAGACAATGAAACAGCCATTCCTTAACAATTGTTTTTCCATTACTGCCTGTTATAGCTATTACCGGGTTTTGAAATGATTTTCTATGATATTGAGTCAGCTGCTGAAGGGCTGAAAGCGTATCAATAGTTTTTATATAATTAGCATCAGACAATTCATTCGGAATTTCATATGTTTCCGATACGACAAAAGATCTTACTCCTTTGGTATATAAATCTTTAATATAATCGTGCCCATTATGCCTGTTTCCCTCAAGTGCAAAAAAAATAGTATCTGAAGGAGATATTAGCCGGCGACTGTCTGTTAATAAAAGTCTTATTGTATCATTATTTCTAATTAATGATTTGCCGGTAATTTCAGCTATTTTCGAAATATTATATTCAGGCATTGTTTTAATTGACTGTTTTATAAAATTAAAACTTATTTTTATTTTTTTTAATTTAGCTTTTGGTTTTTAAGTTTATAGTATACAATAAATAATAATATTTTGCATTTATTAAATAAATTATTGCTTAAGATTAACCAAATTAAAAAAATTCCTTATGGATAACCGGAGAACCTTTATAAAAAAATCAGGTACATTTGCTATAGGAAGTTTATTGATCCCATCTGTTATGTCTTGTGCCAAAGAAAAAACAAAAGAAATCGGACTCCAAATTTATTCGGTTCGTAATGAACTGAAGGAGGATTTGGAAGGGACTTTAAAACAAATTGCAAAAATAGGTTACAAATGGCTTGAAATTGCGAATTATGATAATGGAAAATTCTATGACAAATCTCCTTCCGAGTTTAAGAAACTAATTGATGATCTTGGAATGGAAATAATAAGCAGTCACGCTGGAGTTGAAATAAAAGGGACTGACAGGGGTAATGCTGAAAAACTCGCTGACGCACATGCTGAACTGGGACTTAAATACGTAATTAAACCCTGGCTCATTGAGGAAAGAAGAGTATCAGCGGACAGCTACAAAAAAGTAGCTGAAGAGTTAAACAAGATAGGAGAAGTAATGAAATCCAGGGGACTAAAATTTGGCTATCATAATCATGACTTTGAATTTGAAAATGTTGAAGGCCATATTCCTTTCGACACTCTCTTGTCTGAAACTGATAAAGAACTGGTGATTTTCGAAATTGATTTATACTGGATAAAGAAAGGAGGAAAAGACGCTATAGAATACTTTAAAAAATATCCCGGAAGATTTGAATTATATCATATAAAAGATATGGATAATACAGAAGAAGGTTATTTTACCGAAGTAGGTACCGGAATTATCAATTTTAAAGAATTATTTGCTCATAAAGATTTAGCAGGCATGAAATACTTTTTTGTCGAACATGATAATTGTAGAAATTATTCACCACTGGAATCCGTTAAGATTAGCTTTGATTATTTAAATAACTGCGATTTTATTTAAGAATATACTAAATGTCAATATTATTATGGTTTATAAGAATACACTGGAAGCAATTATAGAAAATGTAAAAGAGATTCATACAATGGTTTCTGGCTTTACTAATTATGATAAAATTCCGGCCATTGAAATGGATCTCACATTGGAGAAAGTGAGGAATCTTTATGATATTCTGCTAATGTTAAAGCAATCCCATTTGAAAGAAGACAACAAAATGACAGAGCAAATATCCGGATCTGAAACAGCATCAATTAAGGCAGATAAGCCAGGGGCCATGGATGGTCCCCTGGAGAAGGGCCCCGATAATGACTCAAAAGATACCCGTGATTCAATAGAATATGAAGAATCGGAGAAGTCAGATTTATCAGAAAAAAAATCAGTCAAAGCAGATGATAATGAAAAAATAATATCTGACAGGTTTAAAAGTCAGTCATCATCAATTCACGATGGCTTTTTGAAATCTCAAAAATATGATGACCTGTCAATAAAATTAAAATCAAAGCCTATTACCAGCATAGCAGATGCAATAGGAATAAATGATAAGTTCATTTTTATTAAAGAACTTTTTAATGGTAATGAAAATAAATATAACAAAACAATTGAAGTATTGAATAATGCCACCAATTTTAATGATGCTTATAATTACTTAATGGGAAATTTTAACTGGGACATGGATAATTCTCTGGTGCAAATACTGTTGGATTTGATTCGAAGGAAACTGATAATAAATAAAGATGAGTAAATTATTTATAATTCCAACTCCTATAGGCAATCTTGAAGATATAACAATCCGTTCCTTAAAAGTATTAGAGCAAGTTGATTTAATCATTGCTGAAGATACCAGAAAAACAGGCCATTTACTTAAACATTACAAGATCACTACAAAACTCCGATCACATCATAAGTTTAATGAACACAATACAGTTAATCACATAGTTTCCAGACTAAAATACGGCGAAAAAGTAGCTTTGGTAACAGATGCCGGCACGCCTTCAATTTCAGATCCCGGCTATTTGCTAATTCGAACCTGTATTGAAAATAATATTGAAGTAGAATGCTTACCAGGGCCAACAGCATTCGTGCCGGCTTTAGTTAACTCAGGATTGCCAAATGATAAATTCTGCTTTGAAGGATTCCTGCCTGTGAAAAAAGGCAGAAAAAAAAGACTTAAAGAATTAACAAATGAAACCCGTACTATTATATTCTATGAATCTCCCCACAGGCTAATACTTACATTAAATCAATTTATTGAATATTTTGGACCGGACAGAAAAGCTTCAATTTCGAGAGAATTAACAAAAATACATGAAGAAAATATTCGTGGAAATCTTTCCGACCTTCTTGAACATTATGCTGAGAAATCTGTTAAAGGTGAAATAGTGGTAATTTTAGGACCAAAATAATAAATTTTCAAAAAATTCTTCATTTATCTGTAACATATTTCCGATTTAATAGTCTTATATAATGAATTCAGTAAAAAGATAAATTTTGCAAATTCTGTTCGCTTTCGAACATACAGTGTTTCATAATTAATCAATACTTAGAGTTCATGAAAAATTTAAATAAACTTAACAGACTGATTAATAATTACTTAAAAAGTATGGTATAGTAAATGCTAAACAAATTATGAAAATAGTTATGAATAAAATTTAAAGGAGATATAAAAATGAAAACACCTATTAAGCCAGCAGTAAACTTAAAAAGAGCATCTCTGATTATCCTGTTGTTAATGTTTGTGATAATTGGGATCCAAAGTCAGAAATCCGTAAATTACGGTTTTTACTATGATACTGATAGTTATAAAAAAGCATTATTAAAGATAATAAAGCTTAATGATCAGGATGATATGTATAAATATACCTATTATCCAGTCCTCAACGAACCTGATTCCAAAATTCTTCCCGCAATGGATAATATGTTTATACCAGTAGAAGCAAATACTGATATTAATATTGAAAATCAGAATATCATGGAAGAAGAAAATGAGGAGAAAATGGAAATTGAATGCTGGATGCTTAACGATTTTAATATCAAGCCATGCGCATCAGAGAGAACAGCTGATGAAGAAGTTAAGGAAGAAGAAATGGAAATTGAAGACTGGATGCTGAATGCTGATAACTGGATAGTTGCCACTAAATAATAAAATATTACTGCAATTCCGAATTAACTATATACAAAAATTAATAGGTCAATATAATATCTTAGTTTATTCTATATATATCATGAGCTTAAATACTCATCTAAAGAAAAAAAAGGTCTGCTCTGGAGCAGACCTTTTTGCTTTTATCAGGACACAGTTTAATCCAGATGATCTACGGCCTCAACAGGACATACATCAACACATTGCGGCACATCATGAAATCCCTCACATTCATTACATTTATTGGGATCAATCACATAAGGATCGCCCTCACTTATAGCACTATTGGGGCACTCTGGTAAGCATATTCCACAGGCAGTGCATTCATCATTTATTGTATAAGCCATTTCAATTAATTTTAATTAATAAAAAAAACAAATTTATACTATAAATTTATTCTAAAAACATATTTTCTGTTAAAATTCAGATTATTAATCAAAAATCCAAACTAAGTGAGAAATAGAAAATTCTGTCCAGTATTTTATTATCCTCGATACCCCAGGCCCAGTCAAGCCTTATAAAATATCCTAATAATTGAGAACGAATACCAAATCCATAACCTGCAACTAACGGCTCCCTGTCAGTATCTATTATGATTGTAATAGGATATCCATTTCCGTCAGTGGGTATTAACTGCTTATCATATGCATTTTCTTTTGACCAGGGAGTCAGGCCTGACCATGCTGTACCAATATCAAAAAAACCTACAATCTGAAAATTTTCCAAAAAACTATTACTAATGGGATAATTAGCAATATATTTAAATATTGGCCAGCGTATTTCTGTATTGATTAATGCAAAATTATTGCCATTTCTGATGTTCTGAGAAAACCCTCTTAAATTGGTAGCCACAGTCTGGTATACATAATTGGCTTCAGTATTAATTGGTATTTCATTTAAAGGAATAAATGTGGGTACTTTAAAAGGAGTTAAATTTGTCCAGTTATCAACTCCTCCAAGATAATAAATCAATCTGCTGGAACCTTGTGATGTACTTGCTGCAAATCTATTAGCCCATATAAGATTTCTGTGTATTTTTACATAATGCCTGAAATCAACACCAAGAACAACTAGTTCATCAAACCTGTCATTTACCTGCTGATATAGTTCTCCAAACAGTTTATATCTGGTACCGCTGGGTAGATTAATTCCTAGAGATCTTGTATTGTCAAATATATATTCAACCTTCAATCCCACCCATGTTTTGTAGATATTTTCCCTGTTAAGGTAATTAACATCAGTAGCAAGAAATACTGTTCTGTCATTTCTGAAAGTAATTGTTCTTACCCATGATTTCACCTGATCAAAAGGATACCTGAAAATAAGAGATAGTTCGTGGGTATGTGTCTTAACTGTAAAGGCATATCCCTCCTCTTCGCCCTCATTCTTAAATGTCTGCCGGTGAAAAACCAATTGTTTGTCCAGACGTTTTTTCAGGTTCTCAACACTAATAAGATATTCATTACTGTTAAAATCAGGTGAAAGCCTTAATCCTCCTGTAATTTTATAATTATCAAATAAATCATTTGTGCCAATCTTAAAAAGTATGTTCATTCCCGGATTAAAATATACTGCCCCACCGGTAAATGCCTGGTAAGATTCATTTAAAAAACTAAAATCAATCTGGTTAACCATATAATTCTGATAGAAGGCCGGCTGATATATACGAATCTTGGGACTCTTTTGCTTTCCTGTATCCAGTGAAAGTGTTAGATTTTTATCTTTAAGTTTCGAATTATAATAATTAATCTTTTCTTTTTCAAAAATATAATTATTAATATCTATTTCATATTCATCAAATACAAATGTATCCTGCTCACTTGTAATAATAGTATTATCTTTCATCGACTGAATGCTAATCCCTTTCTTATAAATATTTTCAGCACTGTCTTTCTCAGCCAGTTTTCTGGATAATTTTTTTCTGAATTGTGTTACTTCCGGTTCATCTTCAGCAATTATTTTTTCAGTAACTGAATTATTATACATATTATACCGTCCATCATTAAAAATTATCTCTCCCAGCTGTCCTGCTTTTGAATTATAATCATGTTCAATTATGTTTCTCGAATAATTGGAAACCGGATAAGATTCGGAATAGTAACGGTAATGTATCGTTGTGTCAATATAACTAATTGTGCTGTCAAACTGTGTTACGTATCTGTTAATTATTCCGCTTTCATCATTTAGTACGAGAAATTTGTTCTTGCTGAACTCATAAGGCTGAATCTTATTAACATATTCTTTATCAGATAAACGTATCAGCTTATTGTCCATATTTTTATAATCAAAAATAAATAAATCATTATACAGGCGTTTTTTACTGTTGTTTATTTCACTACCCAGAGTATCTGAGTATCTGTTGGAGGAAAAAATTATTTGTTCAGAATTATTTATAAATCTTGGACTAAAATCATCAGCAATATCGTCTGTTATCTGCTGGTATGTACCTGAAGCAATAGTATGAACAAAAATATCTGATTTCCCGTTTTTTACTCCTGAAAAGACAAATAGCGACCCATCATCGGAAAATGAAAAATCAAGTATTTTTTCAAAATAGTATAAATTTCTAACCTCTAATGTTTTTGTTGCCAGTGTATAATAATATAGTCTGATTCCTCCCTCTTCCTCAGTGATAAATGTTAATATTCTTCCCGACGGATGCCATGTTAATACCGGATAGGAGTAATCCGTTATTTGCTCTAGTTTATGTTCTCTTCTTAAGATCTTTTTATTTTTATTGGTTTCAGTATTGTAAATCCATATCTTATACCGCCCCATTTCATTTGTTACATATGCTATATATTTTCCGTTAGGATTTAATTTTATTTCCTGATAAATACGCTTTCGTCGCGGACGTTTTAAGATCTTTCCTGTTTTAGGTATATTTCTTTGATCTTCATCATTTTTATAAAGATCTACATAATGTGCCATCCATTCATATGATAATTCCTTTAATGAAAAGCCCAATGCATAGAGAAAACAGGAATTGGAATTTTTGTTTATTCTTGTAAGATAGATAATACTTGGTATTACTGATTCCCCATAGGTATCTGCAATAAATTTCCAGAAAGAATGTCCTGCATACACAGCATCTTCTCCTATCAGGCGATTAAACTTTTTATATCTTTTACTTAATATTCCATCCTTGACTTTATTCTCTATCTCAAAATCCCAGCCTCTTGACACAAAAGAAATCAATCCTTCAAAATACCATTCGGGTAAATTTATTAATGTCGAATTAGTAACATTATCTTTCAATTCGAAACCATATAATATTTCATTAATCAGGACTTTAGCAATTGCGGCAGTAATTTGTTCCTCGAATTTTTTGTAACTACCCTCATAATAAAGAAATACCTTATTTCTGCTGATTGTAGTTACCCCTCCAATATTATATTCATCCTGGCCTGTTATTAATCCTATGTTACTTTGTCGAAAATCTGAAAGTTTATTGAAAATGATAAAGATGATTCGTTTATCCAGATTATAATTAAAGAATTTTTCCAATCGGGGTATTTCTTCTAAAGCGAAGTCTGCTGTATATTGTGCGAGTTCTCTGCCGAACTGGTTAAAATAGGCATCGAATTTCTTATATCGATAGAATTCCCAGTAAAAATCACTATACTGTACACGGTTTTTCCCAAATTTCATTTTATGCCCGTTATAAAACTGGTTAAATACGTTTGAAAAAATAAATAACAGAGCACAAAACAGTATGAGTCTATTAGGTTTAATCATTATTCTACCTATATTGATAACTTATCATTGAAAGACTTTATAAAATTAATTTATTATTTTATTTTTTTCTAATTTTGCTTTTCTCAGTTTTTTAACTCTTTTAATAATATTTTATTTTATTAATATAAATAAAATGAAAAATTTAAAATTGCTTTCATCTATCCTGGTTTTATTATTTTTGGTTTCGCGGATTTCAGCACAGATAAACAAGTCTACAGTCAGATTTGACGAAGAGACCCATGATTTTGGTATAATATATATAGATGATGGTGATGTATTTCACGAATTTACTTTCATAAATACCGGTAATATGCCTTTTATTATAAATGAAGTTAAGGCAAGTTGTGGTTGTACTACCCCTGAATGGACTAAAGAACCTGTAATTCCGGGCCAGACTGGTTCAATTAAAGTAAGTTTTAATCCAAAGGGCCGACCCGGGCCATTTACAAAATCGATTACAATTAGAAGCAATGCTGAAAGACAACCAATAGTATTAAAAATTACAGGGACTGTCAAAACAGGCGAGGGAGATGGTTCAATTGAAGGAACAATTTCAAGGATCATGAGGGAATATAAATATGAAATTGGAGATGTCCGTTTAAAGAATACACATGTTGCATTCAATGAAATTTTAAAAGGAAAAACTCAGACTAAACTGATTAAAGTAGCTAATGCTTCGATTAATAATCCTGTAAAACTGGGTTTTAAGAATACACCTGAATTTCTGACTTTTGTTTTTAAGCCTGAAATATTACGACCAGCTGAAGAGGGGACAATAGAAATCATTTATAACTCAGCATTAAAAAATGAATGGGACAGAGCAATTGAAAGGTTATATCTTACAGTTAACGGTGAAAGTCCGGGAAAAAATATGATAACTGTCACTGCTACTATCATAGAAGATTTTTCTGAACTCTCTCCTGAGGAAAAAGAACTTGCTCCAAAAACATATTTTGAATCAAGGACATATAATTTCGGCACCATCAAACAGGGTAAAAGAATTGAACACAATTTTGTGCTGAAAAATGTCGGGCAACACGATCTTATTATAAGAAGAATATGGGCTACCTGTGGTTGTACAGCTGTCACACCCAAAAAAACAGTAATTAAGCCCGATGATATTACTCAAATAAGGGTAGTATTTAATTCAACCGGAAGGAAAGGCAATCAGAAGAAAATGATAACAGTAGTAACAAATGATCCTGAGAATCCAAGGATTACTTTATGGCTTGAGGGAATTGTAGAAATCTAGAAAATCTTGCATGAAAAAAAAAGAAAAGCATAAAAACACCCTGACCATCAATGATGAGATACCACAGCCTCCTTCAATAAACAAAAATGCAGTCAAAATACTAAAACAAAAAAAGAAGAAGATATTTACTGTTGATGAATTCGTCAGAGGAATACTGGATGGAAACCGTGCCATCTTAAGTCAGGCCATAACCCTTATAGAAAGCAAATTACCAGATCATTATAAGATAGCACAGGAGATTATTGAGAAATGTATGCCTCGTTCAGGTAAATCGATGAGAATCGGCATTACCGGTGTCCCTGGTGCAGGAAAAAGTACATTTATTGAAGCTTTGGGTTTAAAGCTGGCCGGAAGTAACCACAAACTGGCTATACTGGCCATAGATCCGAGTAGTGAACGCACAAAAGGAAGTATTCTGGGAGATAAAACGCGTATGGAACTTCTCTCAGGTGATCCAAATGTGTTCATTCGACCTTCACCATCTGCAGGTACACTTGGAGGTGTTGCCAGAAAAACCAGGGAGACTATAATTCTCTGTGAAGCAGCCGGATATGATACAATATTTGTTGAAACCGTTGGCGTAGGCCAGTCAGAGACTGCCGTGCATTCTATGGTTGATTTTTTTCTTTTATTAATGTTAGCAGGGGCTGGTGATGAGTTGCAAGGTATTAAAAGGGGTATAATGGAAATGGCTCATTTAATTGTAATTACAAAAGCAGATGGAAATAATATTAAAAATGTTGAAAGAGCAAAAAAGGATTATGAAAACGCATTACACCTTTATCCTCCCATGGAATCAGAATGGACACCAAAAGTTATGACATGCTCTTCAGTAAAGAATGAAGGGTTGGATAAAATCTGGGATACGATCATGGAATATAGACAATTTACAACTAACAATAATTTCTTTGAAAAACAAAGAAGAGAACAAGCTCGTTATTGGTTATATGAAACAATAAATCAAAATATCAAGGATAAATTCTACAGTAGTTATAATATGAAAAATCTTCTTGACGAATATGAAAAGAAAGTCCTTGATGACAAGCTAAGTTCATTTGTCGCAGCAAAATTGATATTAGGTGAGTATTTCAAAAATGAGTCATAGCAGAAAAAACAATCAATATCAATGATGAAAATAATATTAGTTGTTGTATTTACGATGCTTAACTATGCACTCGGAGCCAATGACCCTGACTCAATATGGAATGAAGGATTGAATAATTTCAGGAAAGAAAACTATCATGGTACTATTAACAAGATGAATGAGTATCTTAAAGTAAAACCTGATAATTCAGCTGCGATTTATAACAGGGGTATGGCAAGAATTAAACTCGGAGATATCGATAATGCCTGCCTAGACTTTCTTAAGGCAAAGTCCATGGGATATAGCAGAAATACTAAATTCATTAAATACTATTGTGACCCTTCCTATAAATTAAAGTTTCTAAAAAAGCATTACTATAAAAATGAAGAGTTATTAAGGGAAAATGGTTACAGGCCGGTATACTCACGGGCTGACACTTTGAGAGGAGCTTTGCGGCCGGAAAGGAATTGTTTTGATGTGTATTATTATGATCTTACGGTTAGAATTATCCCTAAAGGTAAACAAATAACCGGTAGCAATAATATTTATTTTACAATGCTGGAATCAAGTCAATGGATTCAAATTGATTTATTTGACAATTATACAATTGATAAAATAAAGTGGAATGATCAGGATTTATATTTTAAGAGAGAATTTAATGCTGTTTTTATAAAATTTCCTTATATACTGACATCAGGGGAAAAACACATGATATATATCGAATATTACGGAAAACCAGGTATAGCAAAAGATCCTCCATGGAAGGGGGGTTTTGTCTGGAAGAGGGATAAAAAATATAACAGGTGGATAGCTGTGGCATGTGAACATCTTGGAGCCAGTTCGTGGTGGCCAAACAAGGATCATCTTTCAGATGAACCGGATTCAATGACAATAAATATAGAAGTCCCTGAAAATTATGAAGCAATATCAAATGGGGTTTTAAAAGGAATAGAAAAAGCAGGTAAATCATATAACCGGTTCGTATGGTTTGTAAGTTATCCGATAAACAACTATAATGTTACTTTTTATATGGGAAAATTCATCCAGTTTAATGATACCCTGATACTGGAAAATGATACATTACAAATGAAGTATCATGTTCTGCCATACAACCTTGAAAAAGCAAGGCAGCACTTTAAGCAGACCCCTGAAATTATAAAATTTTATTGTGATGTTTTCGGGAAATATCCTTTTATGAGAGATGGCTTTGGTTTGGTTGAATCTCCCTATGCAGGCATGGAACACCAGTCAGCAATTGCATATGGAAATTCTTATAACAATAAAAGTAATAACGGGTACAGAAATAAAAAGTATGATTATATTATTGTACATGAAGCAGCTCATGAATGGTGGGGTAATTCTGTATCTGCAGGAGACATGGCTGATGCATGGATTCATGAAGGTTTTGCTACCTATGCAGAGTTATTATTTATTGAAAATGTCTTTGGGAAAGAAGAATATCTGTATGAAACCAGAAACAAATCATTTTACATTTTTAATTTCTGGCCCATAGTGCAAAACAGAGGTGTGAATGAATACAGTTTTGCCAGCAACGATATCTATAATAAAGGAGCAATAATGTTGCATTCTTTGCGATGTACTATTAACGATGATTCACTGTTTTTCAAGATCTTAAAAGACTTTTATATCCAAAATTGTTACAAAATCGTTGACACCGGCGATTTTATAGAATGTGTAAACAGAAACACAAAAGAAAACTATGGTGCCTTTTTTAATAAATACCTTTACGATACACGATTACCAGTACTGGAATATTCCTTTCATAAAAACTCGGATGATCTGATTTTTACCTATAAATGGACAGAGGTAGAAGAGGGATTTAAAATGCCATTTTGCATTGAGACTGATGAAAAAAAAGCAATCAGGTTTGTTGGGACAACACAGGAACAAGAAATACTTTTAAAAAATACTTCGTGGTTTAATTTTTTTAGTAACTGGAAAAATCCCGAAGGAGTTGAGGATAATTCATTCACTTACTACTGGACCAGTTTTAAAGAGTGATTTTGAATTTTTAAATTTTTGGGAATAAGTTTATAGTTATAAGTAAATAATTATATTATATTATTAATCTAAAATCATAAATCAAAAGCCGAAACCTAAAAGCTAAAATAGAGTAGGCTAAATTAAAATATTATTAAAATGAAACACCTGAAATTAATAACCATTATTTTTTGTACTATTTTATCCATTAGTATTTTTTCACAAGATAATGAAATCAATGTTCCTTTAAAAATTATTACACAATATGGTTATACTAGAATAGGTCCGATTAATAGTGCTGATTTTTCACATTTTTACACTGATCAAAGTAAATTTTATTTTAATAAAGAAATAAGAGTTAATAGTGGTTATATTGGCAGTTATGATGAAAACTTATATTTAAGAGTGGCTGGGGTAACAAAATTAACTCTTGATACAAATGGAAAAGCAAGCTTTACTGGAAGCATACAAGTCCCCTTTAATAAATATATAGCACTTGGAAATATAATTAATCAAGACGAACCAAGATTGTCACTTACACATAATGGTGTTCATGGTTATATTAATTTTATGGAGAACTTACATTTCAGAGCCAATAAAAGCTGGATTAGTCCTTTAATACTTCAGGGTGACGGAAATGTTGCGATAGGATTCAACACCACATATGATCCGGGGGCAAGACTAACCACAAGCAAACTCCAGGTAAATGGTAATGTGGCTATTGGTTATTCCGATTCTAAAAGTGCTCCTACTGATGGATTAATTGTAAATGGCAACGTTGGAATTGGTACCACCGAACCTAATTGTAAATTAGATGTAAAAGGTAAAATACGTGCCGAAGAGATAGAAGTTGTTGAAAATGTGCCTGAATCTGACTATGTATTCCAGGAGGATTACAATTTAAGATCATTGGAAGAAGTTGAAAAATATATTCAAAATAATGAGCACCTTCCCGAAGTACCCACAGCCAGGGAATTTAAGGAAAACGGATACAAAGTGGGTGAGATGGACGGATTGTTACTGAAGAAGATTGAGGAATTAACACTCTATGTTCTTGAACTGAAAAAAGAAATAGAAAGTATTAAGGTGCAAAATGCAAAGTAATATCAGTTAAATCATATGAGTAAAGAATATTATAAAATTCAAAACTATCATTAATGATTTTTTAAATATTCTCTGAAATTTAGATATTATGAAAAACACAATAATAATCTTCATAATAACATTAATTATACCATTATCTTCTTTAGCTCAGACTGTTGAGGACAACTTAGAGAAATATTGGTATTTAAGACAACGTCTGGAGGACCATTTCATTGCTATAAGTCCAAATGATGAACCCGGAACAAACATTCCGGCTATTACGGTACATAAAAATGGTATAATGAACTGGAATGATGGTAATAGTGGAATGCAGTATTATATCGGAATGCTTGCTACTGAATACAGGCTATTAAAAGACAACGGACTTGACTATCAAAACACACTACAAAAATTGGACTATGCGATTAAAGCAGTTGAAAGACTTGATTATACAGCAGAAACCTATTGGGATGGTGAGCCTTGCATGAATGGGTACTTCATTCGTGACGATGTTCATTCAACTTTTGATGATACGGCTGTTATTAAAGGTTTAAATAAAAATTTTGAAGGTAGAATTATAGATGCAACATTTACACACTTTGATCCAGCTCTAAATAACAGCCAGGATAATGTATGGCATTATTTACTAAATTTTGCTCTTGTGGTAAAATTAGTTGATGATATCGATATAAAAAACAGGGTTAAGAAATTAGCAGGCGACATGGTTAATCATATGCATAGTTTTGATTGGTATTGGAGCTTCTCATCTCAGAATAAAATAACTTACGTTTGTGATAATTTTGGAGAAACTCACTTCTGGGCTATAATCCCTGCTGATGAAAACACCCATCAACACTGGTTTGATGCCTGGATTCTGAGAAATCCGGTTAATCATAACCTCTCACATGCGTGGCAGGTTTGGGAGCAGCCTCCTTCTCATGTTGGAAGACAATGGGGATTTGCCGAAGCCGCTCATTGGATTACAGGACAAAATCATCATTATGCTTCATCTGAAGATGACAAATTTGAAATGGAAATTATAGCTAATAATGCAAGTGAAGAGGGAAATTATTCTTTTAAAGCACTTTTCACAGTTATAGGATATTACTGGCAATATATAAATACCCGATTTGATCCGAGTAATCCGCATCATGAACATTTCCCGTTAGTTTGGCAAATTTTACATGAAGACGTGGATTTGGGAGATTTTAAACCTGCATATGATAATTTACTAAATTCCTGTCCTGAATGTGGCCCTTTTTATTATAAAGAAGATGGAATTGTTACATATCCACCACAATGGGGATTTGAAAACAGGTTAATAAGCGACCCGGGAGAACCGGGAGAGCTAAGGATTACGGGAGATTTAAGTGGAATTGACTATATGTTATTGAATAATTTGTACTGGCTGGTATATTTTCCAGCAAAGTTTATTGATACTGATTATCCTATCGGGTCAAGTGGAACCATATCTGAGCCTGCTGTTATTACTGCCAATACAATTACAGCAAACAATACAATTCATCCATCATGTGATGTTACATACCAGGCAAATGCAAAAATTATACTTAAACCGGGATTTAAAGTAGAATATCCAACCAGGTTCAAAGCAATAGTTGATGGTCCCGGACCGGTATATAATACAACAGCATCTGCTCCGGTTTGTGATCCAATTGCTCCTGATTCACAGAAATCCACATCAAATAGAACTTACTCCTATGATGGCAATAAGCTAGCAGAAGATAGTCAATTCAAAAATAATAAGGATGAATTTACAGCCAAAATATACCCAAATCCGACAAATAATGAACTGATGATTATTTTATCGAAAAATTTTACCGATAAAATAAGAATTGAAATTGTTGATATATCCGGCCAAATTTTATATTCAGAAATAAATTATGGAAACAGGTTAATTCTGGATATCTCCAAAATAGGAAAAGGGATATATTATCTCAGAATAATTTCAGGCGAAAAGACTATTGTTGAAAGAATTGTTAAACAATAATACTTTTTGATATCATATTAATGAATTTTTAGGAAGGTTTTAAATATACTGATGATATTTGCTAGGTAAAGTATAGCTAAAAGCTGTACTTTATTTTTTGTGATAAATTATGAATTGTTAAATTCTTTAATAGTCTTACAAAAAATTACTATATTGCTCTATTGTTGTATTTATCCACTGAAGCCCGGACTACTCTTGCCTTAGGCTGGATACAACGGTGTCGTCCTAACAATATTCAACCGGGCAGGCAGGTCTAAGCGCAGGTGGATTCCTAACAGCTAAAACCTAATACCCGGCTTATTAGATGCACGAATTTTCAATTGCTTTAAATATTGTTGATATTGCTTCAAAAACAGCAACAGATGCAAGTGCAACAAAAATTAACGAAGTAGAGATAGAGGTTGGTATCCTTTCAGGAGTAGTAATTGAAGCCCTGGAATTTGCGCTGGAATCTGCCGTAAAAAACACCCTCCTTGAAAATGCAAAAATTATTATTAACAGAATCAAGGCCAGGGCGAAATGTAATAACTGCAATACTGAATTTAAACCTTCAGATCTTATTGCAAAATGTCCTGTGTGCAGTTCATTTGATTTTGAAATTATAAACGGAAGGGAATTGCGGGTCAAATCAATTAATGTCGATTAATCTAATCCGCATTTTTGTTAACTATGTTACTTTTTAGTAATTTCGTACTCTTAATAATTAACCATTAATATTTAAAAAATGTGTGATACATGTGGTTGTAACGATTCGAATTCAGAATATACGATAATAAAGCCGGAAGATATTGGCAACCGGAATGATTCCAATGCTCATGGGCATGACAGCCATGAACATAAGCACATGGATGAACATGATCATACTCATGCTCATAATCATTCTCATGATCATAACAGAAAAATTGAAATTGAACAGGATGTATTGTATAAGAACAATCTTTTAGCTGAAAGAAACCGCGGGTACTTTCAGGCTAAGAATATTTTAGCTCTTAACCTTGTTAGTTCTCCCGGATCAGGTAAAACAACCATACTTGAAAAAACTATTAAGGATCTTTCAAAAAACATTGCTTTCTCAGTCATAGAAGGTGATCAACAGAGCATGAACGATGCGAGCCGGATTAAAGCAACAGGAGTGCCTGTAGTTCAGATAAATACAGGCTTCGGATGCCATCTTGATGCAGAAATGATAAATAGTGCTGTAAAAGAATTGAAAATTAACGATAATTCAATTCTGATGATCGAGAATGTGGGGAATCTGGTATGCCCTGCTTTATTTGACCTGGGTGAAAATTTCAGAGTTGTAATAATAAGCGTTACTGAAGGCGAAGATAAGCCTTTAAAATATCCTTACATGTTCCAAAGTTCGAATCTGTGCGTTATTAATAAAATAGATTTACTCCCTTATGTTGAATTTGATATTGACAAAACCAGAGAATATGCATTAAGGGTAAATCACCACCTGCAATTTATTGAGCTTTCTGCTAAAACAGGACAGGGAATTGACAAATGGTATAACTGGCTGAAAAAGATGAGCAATAAAACAATATAGCAATAGAACAATAGAGCAATCTAACATTTCTCCTGTACAAACTCTTCCTTAATAAAATTAATAACATAATCTCTAATCATATCCCTCACTTTTCTGAACTGTATCTGTATCTCTTGTTCTGAACCTGTCGCTTTTGCAGGATCGGGAAAGTTTTGATGGAATTTTTTGGCACTGGACGGGAAATAGGGACATCTTTCCCGTGCATTATCGCATACCGTTATCACATAATCAAAACTAATTTCCAAATACTCATTAACATTATTGGAAGTATGATGTGAGATATCAATTCCATCTTCTTTCATCACCGCTATTGCAAAAGGATTTACTCCATGTACTTCCACACCGGCACTGTATATTTCGGCCCTGTCTCCCAGATATTTTCTGAAGTAGCCCTCCGCTATCTGGCTACGACTCGAGTTGCCTGTGCAAAGGATTAATATCTTATTCATATTAAATATTAAATAATATGAAGTAAATAAAATACAAAAGTGAATAAAAATGTAATAATAAATGTTTTTCCTATTCCCACAAATGATTACATTTACAACAAATAGACACTGACAGGTTATCAAAATGTGAGAATTTAGATAATTAAACTTATAGGTAATAGTTTAAAAATATTATAGTTAGCTTAAATTTTTAACAATATTATTAAAGTTATTAGCAACGAATAAATGGTTGAATTCTACTTTCTGAAATTCAATAAAAAAAATATCAGAGATTTTGAAGGTATTGACGATATAATAGATAATATCAAATTAACTCTAATATTTTATTAATGAAAGTGGCTGCCGGGAAATATTTTTATTTTTGCTATTTAATAATAAGCAGTATAATTCATCCCGCTATTTCCAATTCTGAAAATAACCTGAAAAAGAACCTGTATAACATTAATACTGTTTCAGAAAATGATAGTAATCTTGTAAAATCATATAACAGTCTCGCCCGTGAGATTTCCTTCAACGATATCAATTCTTCAATATATCTGAGTAAAAAGGCATTATTAATATCCAGGAAAATAAAGAATAAACAAAGCATCGTAAATTGTTTACATACCCTGGGTAAGTTTTATTATATGAAGAATTTATATGACTCGGCACTATATTACTTTAATGAAGCTACAGATGTTATAAAGAAAATACCTGATGAAAGGCAGTTAATATCTGCTTATAATGATATTATTCCGGTATATAATATATTATGTCAGTATGAAGAATCAATAAAATATGGATTTCTTGCACTGGAACTGAGTGAAAAATATCATGACTCTCCAGAAATTGCTAAGTCACTAAATAATCTGGGCACAGCATATCATCATAAGGGAGAATATAATAATGCACTCAAATATTATTCCCGGTCATTGAATCTAAAGGAAAATATTGCAGACAAACAATTTATTTCTTCAATCTTAAATAATATTGGCCTTATATATCTTAATAAAGGTATTAGCGAAGATAAAAGCTATTTTGACAGTTCACTTTATTATCATAGAATGGCCCTTAATTATAGAAGGGAAATTAATGCTGAAAAGGATATAGCTGAGTCATATATTAATATTGGTAATATTTTTTCAGAAATAAATGACACCCGTAAAGCTTTATATTACTACAGATTAGGTAAAATAATATTTGATAAGCTGGAAAATTATGCCGGATTGTCTGTCTTGTTATATGATATTGCTAATATGCATGTTAAAAATAATGATTTGGATCTGGCAATCAGTAATTACCGGAAAAGTATTGAGATTGCGGAAAAAATAAATAATCCCGAACTTTTAAAAGCGGACTATTTTTCTATAGCTAAAGCATATGCTTTTAAACAGGATTTCAGAAATGCATATGAATATAATAACAAGTACAATATCCTGGCAGATAGTATTTATAAACTGGAAAGCAACAAACAAATTACGGAAATCAGTACAAATTATGAATCACAGAAAAAAGAGAATATAATACTAAAACATAATACAGAAATTAAATTATCTGAACTAAGAAGAAACAGGATTATTTTATTTATTTCTGTAATAATAATAATCGCTATTTCAGTCCTTGTAGTGATACTCGTAAGATCCATGAAAAACTTAAAGAAGACTACACAATTGCTGGTTGATCAGAATTTTTTAATAACCCAGAAAAGTGATATAATTACTGATAACCTGAATTATGCAAAAATCATCCAGACAGCACTTCTACCATCTCACAGTGATTTTAAAAGACTTTTCCAGAATTCCTTTATCTTATTTATGCCAAAAGATATTATCGGGGGTGATTTTATATGGTATAAAAGCATTGATGACACTAAAATTTTTGCACTTATTGACTGCACAGGCCATGGTGTTTCAGCAGCTTTAATGTCAGTAATTGGGAATACCTTATTAAATAAAATAATAGTCGAAGAAGGAAGAACAGAACCTGCTGAAATATTATACAAGCTCGATGCTTCTCTAAAACCTTTGCTGGTTAAGGAAGCTGAGAATAGTTGTATCATGGACGGTATGGATATAGCATTATGCTCAATTAAAGATGACATATTAACCTTTTCAGGTTCATTCATGCCTATATGTATCATTTCCAACGGAAATGAAACAGTTTATAAAGGGACCAGATACTTAATCGGAGGCACTATATTTGAAAATAAATGTGGTTTTACTAACGAGACCATTAAACTGAAAAAAGGTGATCATATATATTTGTTTTCTGATGGATATTATGACCAGTTTGGGGGAGAAACGTTCAGACCTTTAAAATTTAAAAACTTTCAAAATATGCTTATATCCAATCATCACCTTTCGATGGATAAACAAAAACAATACTTTCAAAAATATATAATAGACTGGATAGGAGACTATGAACAGCTGGATGATATTACCCTGGTTGGAATAAGACACCAGTAAAAACCATTCTCTTTTAAAATAAATACTAATTAGCACTATAAAGTTCTGTTCAAAAGTTTATATAAATAATTGGAAATAATTTTCTGAAATATTATATTTAGTATACCTTAACACGACTGTTTAATAAATATCCAGTATTGATTTTAATAATAATCGCGGATCATAATAACTAATAATATAATTCATCGTATAAAAAAATTAGTACTAAAAAATTATTAATAAATAGCAAAATTTTAATAAATCTAAAATCCATAATTATGAAAAGAAATCTGATAATTCTGGGAATATTTTTAATTATATCTTTTGTCGCATGTGAAAAAGATAAAAAAACAGGTGGCGACCAGACAGACCCTGCATTTAGTGCTCCATTTAGTAATAACACAACCGAAGAGAATAAGGATAACCTGGAGCAGACCGGCGTGGATATGATGGATGAAATCACTCAGTTGGAAGATGTACAGGCCATTGAAATAATAATAGAATTTATTAATTTGATGGATAGCGCGTTTGATGAAGAACCGGAAGCGAGTAAATTACTTGAACCATTAGAAATGGTAGCATCTATAAAAACCGGAGATGCCACTCCAAATGACGTTCTCAGAGAAATAAAATCAACTGCTGAAGACCCCATATCATTATCTGAGGAATGGGAAAATATAGCTGCCAGGTACACATGGAACTTTAATAATGGTCAGTTTGACAGTTCAGGATCAGCAGGTGTGTTAATATTTGAATTTCCCGGTTTA
>Ga0315544_1000159_pt1 | contig 69142 bp, 60 predicted proteins | sample SalMarSW160130MG_2_FD_202543 | JGI IMG/M metagenome (GOLD analysis project Ga0315544, IMG submission 202543) | Salt marsh sediment microbial communities from the Plum Island Ecosystem LTER, Massachusetts, United States - Salt Marsh Sediment SW1601-130 ...
AGTTACTTCGACAGAACGGTGCTCCTGCGGAAGAATTGCCTCAGCTGAAAGATGCTTCGCTATGGGCGAATAAATATGTCACCCCGGATTTACCTGAAGTAAGGTTAGAAGATGGCGACACAATTTCTAACGATTCTTTCGAATTTGAGGTGTTATGGACGCCGGGGCACTCGCCAGGCCATGTCTGCCTTTATGAACGAGAGAGGAAGTTCATTCTCACCGGCGATCATGTCCTGTATGATACCGTTCCCCGCATTAGCTTCAATCCCCAATCTGGCGATAACCCCCTGGGCGACTATGTTTCCTCCCTTGAGAAACTAGAGCGCCTTAAGGCCCATTTTATTCTGCCGGGACATGGGCCGGTGTTCAATGCTTTAGGGCTGAGAATAGAAAAGATACTCCAGCATCACGAGGAAAGAAAGAGAGCCATCATGAGAACTCTGCACGACGGTTTGAAGACAGCCTACGAGATATCTCAACAAATTCCCTGGATGGTCAACGGAGGGAGTACTGCTTTTCAGGATCTAGGAGTCTGGGAAAGGCGAATGGCTATTACCGAGACCATTGCTCATCTTAAGCTCTTGATGGAGGAAGACAGAGTAGGCAATGTTGATATGGATGGTGCTTCTTTATACATAGCTAAGGACTAGTAAAAAAAGAGGAGGTGAAGAAATGGCAACAAAAGTAGGAATCAACGGCTTCGGGCGTATTGGCAGATTAGCTCTGAAGGCAATTATCCAGCGTTGTGGCGGTAAGGCAGAGGTGACGGCACTAAATGACCTTACCGATGCTAAAACTAATGCCCATCTTTTTAAGTATGATAGTAATTATGGCATCTATGCCGGTAAGGTGGAAGCTAAAGACGATCGCATCATAGTTGATGGCAGGGAAATAAAGGTCGTAGCCGAGCGTGACCCTGGGAAAATTCCCTGGCGAGACTACGGAGTGGATATTGTTATTGAATCTACAGGGCTTTTCACCCAGGCAAGCAAGGCTGCCGCTCATCTTCAAGGCGGTGCTAAGAAAGTAATCATTTCAGCACCAGCTAAAGAAGAGGATATATCTATTATCCTTGGTGTCAATGAAGAGCAATATGATCCGGCCGAGCACCGCATTATATCCAACGGCTCCTGCACCACTAATTGCATTGCCCCTGTAATTAAAGTCCTTCATCAAAACTTTGGCATTGTTCACGGGTTAATGACCACCGTCCATGCTTACACTAACGATCAAAAGATACTGGATGTGTTTCACCGCGACCTGCGCCGAGCAAGGTCTGCCGGTACCAATATTATACCCACAACCACTGGCGCCGCTCGTGTTGTGGGCGTAGTCATTCCGGAACTTCAGGGGAAGTTACATGGTATTGCCTTGAGGGTGCCCATTTCGGTGGTGTCTGTCGTTGACTTTGTCGCTGACCTGAATAGAAAGGTAAGCGCTGAGGAAATTAACGATGCCTTCCATAAGGCTGCTGACGGAAAGCTTAAGGGAATCCTGGAATATTGTGACGAGCCACTGGTGAGCTCGGATTTTAAGGGCAATCCCGCCAGCGCTATCTTCGATGCCTTGAGCACCATAGTCATTGATGACAAACTGATAAAGGTCTTAGCCTGGTATGACAACGAGTGGGGCTATAGCTGTCGTCTTGCTGACCTCGTCGTTTATATCGTTAGAAAAGGATTATAACTCCCATCTAAGCTCTCCCCAAAAGGGGGAGAAATTAAGGAAGGAGAACGAACAATGCACGTCAGTGTGTGCCAGATTGAGCTTCGCCTCCCTGAGAACCATTCCCTAAAAGGCAAGAGACAGGTAATTAAGTCTATTATCACCCGGCTACAAAACAGGTATAAGGTTTCCGTAGCCGAGGTGGATAACCAGAATTTATGGCAATTAGCAACTTTGGGCATAGCTTGCGTTAGCAACCATAGAAGACATGCCGATGAAACTTTATCCAACGTCGTAAAGTTCATCGTTCAAAACTACCCCGATGTAGAGCTATTGAGTTCGGAAATAGAAACTTTTCCCTGATGGATGCTGCTGCTTTTCTCCATCACCTTGTTAGTCTGCCTGATTATCGCCAGCAGGTCATTCACATTGAACGCATTCCCCCGCAGGGCGCTATCTTTGGCAAACTGGATAACCCCCTCCACCCCAGCGTTCAAGCATGTTTGGACTCCCTGGGTATATCAGCTCTTTATAGCCACCAGGCGCAGGCCTTGAATGCCATCCTGGCCGGGAGAAACGTGATAATAGCCACGCCCAGTGCCAGTGGCAAGACCCTATGCTATCACTTAGCTACGCTTGACGCGCTTTTACATGATAGGGATAGCCGTGCTCTTTATATCTTTCCCACGAAAGCTCTGTCCCAGGACCAGCTACGTAGCCTGAAACAAATCGCTCACTCCCTGTCATTGCGAGCCCCGACAAGTCGGGGCGAAGCAATCTCTCCAGTAGCTGTCGCCACTTTCGATGGTGATACACCACAGAATGAGAGAGCAAACATAAGAAAACAGGCAAGGACAGTGCTGACTAACCCGGATATGCTCCATTTGGGCATTTTGCCTAACCACCAATCGTGGTCTAGATTGTTTCGCAATCTCAAATATGTGGTAATAGATGAGACCCATATTTATCGAGGTGTTTTCGGCTCTCACGTGGCCAATGTCTTACGGAGACTGCGGCGGCTTTGTGCTGCTTATGGCTCTAAACCTCAGTTTATTTGCTGCTCGGCCACAATCGCCAATCCCGAAGAGCATGCTCAAAATATCGTCGGTTTGCCCTTCGAGGCCATTGTCGAAGACGGCTCACCGCATGGCGAGAAATACTTCACTTTTTGGAATCCGCCCATCATTGATAAGGCTAAGACCAGCCGAATCAGTCCCAACAGTGAGGCAGCCTTTCTTCTTGGAGAGCTCGTTAAGCAAGAGATTCGTAGTCTGGTGTTTGCCCGCACTCGTAAGCTTACCGAACTCATTTATATTTATACCCAGGGACAATTGTCTCCCTCCCTGGCGGATAAAATCAGCCCTTACCGGGCGGGGTACCTTCCCGAAGACAGACGCCGAATTGAGCATCAATTTTTCGACGGCGAGCTTCTCGGGCTGGTCGCCACGACCGCTCTAGAGCTGGGAATAAATATCGGCGATTTAGATGCCACTGTGCTCACCGGCTACCCCGGAAGCATTGCCAGTGCCTGGCAGCAGGCAGGGCGTAGCGGACGAAGCACCCACAGCTCCCTGAGCTTTCTTATCGCCCAAGAAAATCCGCTCGACCAATACCTAATGCGTAATCCCGATTTCTTTTTCAGTAAGAACTTTGACAACGCCATAATCAATCCTGGCAATCCTTATATCCTGAAGCCTCATCTCCTCTGCGCTGCCTGGGAGAAACCTCTGGAAGATAAAGACGAGGCATTCTTCGGGCCCAACACTGGCACTATGCTGATTGAGCTGGAACAAGAAGGGAGAGTAAGAAAACGCCAAGAGAGATGGCACCCCGCTCCTTCTATCTCCTATCCCGCTCAGGATATAAATATAAGGGCAACATCGGGGCAAAATTATGCTGTCATCGATGGTCGGGAGGGTTGCTTGTTAGAGACAGTAGAAGCCAGCGTTGCCTTCTTCCAGGTACACCCCGGCGCTATTTATCTCCACCAGGGTGAATCTTATCTTATCACGGAACTCGATTTAGCCCGGCGCATCGCCTGGGCAGAACCAAGGTCTACAGATTACTATACCCAGACTATGGAGATACACGACATCCGGGTCACGAAGATGCTCGAGAAAAAAGATTACCACGGTGCGAAGGTTTACTTCGGAGACGTTGATGTTACTATCACGGTAGTAGGCTTTAAGAGGAAAAAACAATTCACCGAAGAGGTCATCGAAGAGGAGCCTCTTGATTTGCCACCACAAAACTTTCCCACCAAGGCCCTGTGGTTTGATTTGCCCCAGGAGGCGATTGACAGGATAGCCACTGCTGGGCTTGACTTCCACGGCGGTTTACATGCATGTGAACACGCTGCCATTGGCATACTTCCCTTATTTGCCCTTTGCGACCGCAATGACATTGGCGGCGTTTCCACCCCTTTTCACCCCGATACCGGCAAGGCGCAGATTTTTATTTACGATGCTCATCCCGGAGGCATCGGCATCGCCGAAAAGGGATTCGAGATGATAACCGAGCTCTGGCAGGCTACTTTAAAAGCAGTCGAAGAATGTCCTTGCACCGACGGCTGCCCCTCCTGCGTGCAATCGCCCAAGTGCGGCAACAATAACCAGCCCCTTGACAAGGAAGCTGCGATAGTATTGCTTGAAGGACTGGTTGGAGAACTGGTAAGATAAATAAAGTAAAGTAATTATCCGAGAATAAAACCCAGCCTGATTTGGCGGATATCTTATAGGCAGGCAGCGGTCGTTTGATATTCTTATATTCCAGATATTCAAAAGCTTTTCATCTCAAAGGTAAGATGGAGTGAACAAATTTAGTAACGACTTGGGGTTACTAGCTTAGACATTTTTGGTCAGCACAGGAGGTTGTAGCCATGGGATTAGAAAAAGTTAAGAACATAGCGGCAAAATGTGTCCATTTCGGTATGTGTAAGATAGATTTCTTAGGGACAGGCGTTTGCCCTTCTGGGATTAAACATAAATATGCGAGTTACTACCCCCAGGGAGGAATGGAGATCGTTAATGCCCTGGCTAACAAGCTGATACCTGTCACTGAAAGGCTTATTGACATAGCAAGGTCCTGTACCTTGTGTGGAATATGTGATAAGCAGTGTTACTTCGTGACTGAACTTCGACCTATGAAAGTCATGGAAGCACTCAAAGAATATGTTGAAGTCGCTGTACAGAGAAATGAGCCAATTGAAAGTCCGGTGGCAGACCAGGTATTGCGCGATTTAAGAGGAATTGTCGGCGAGGAATGGGCGATAAACGACCCCGCAATCTTAGTCACTTACTCTAGAGATATTAGCCCAGTCGATCCCGCAATCTTAGTCACTTACTCTACAAATATGAGGCTAGTCACTTACTCTAGAGATATTAGCCCAAGTCACTTGCGACATATGCCTGGATATGTTGTCATGCCTGAATCTACGCAGGAAGTTGCCGAAGTTGTTAAAGTAGCTAACAAGCATAAGGTGCCATTTGTGCCCAGAGGCACCGGTCAGAACAGCCATGGATTGACCCTTGGAGAGGGAATCATTATTGACCTGAGTAGAATGAAAACGCTTGAAGTGGATCCCAAGAACTGGACTGCCACAGTTGGAGCGGGAGTGACCTCGTTTGAGATGCAGAAGGAGGCGAACAAGCACAAAATGAGGGCCAGTGTGGCAGAACCGGCAGCATGCGTTTGCGCTAATATGGTAACGACGGGTATTTACGGGACCCTTTGCCATGCGTACGGATATGCGGGCGATAATTACGTTGATGCAGAAATTGTTGGTTTTGATGGGAAAATATTCAAGACAAACGACAAGAATGCGCCGAAGATATTCAACTATTTTATGCCTCCCCCGGGTACTCTGGCTCCTCTCCCCGGCATATGTACTCAGATTACCGTAAGACTTTACCCAATTGTAGAAGATGAAGAGGGAATTTTGGTTCCCTTCTCAGACCTTCATGAAGCCTTAGAGATGATGCGGGAGATAGCTCGAAGGAGGATAGGATTGGTTGATTCGATTCTGGGACTGGAATACTTTGCACCGTTCATCTCTCCGACTTTCCAAGCATCAGAGGAACTCAGGCGTTTCTTCACAGAAGAAATGGGGGTGAAATACCTGCTAATGGTGGTAGGGGATAAATACGCGATAAAGACAATAAAAGAAATGGCAGACGTTACTATAGACCAAAATATGGTCAGGACAATTATGCTAGGTTTACCAAAATTTTATAGCGCTGAAGGGATGGAAATACTAAGTCAACTTGCAGGGACTGAAAAGCCTGACAAACTCCTGTTTAAGGAAGAAACAAGGCCTTTAGTAGAAATGGCCTTATCTCCGTCACCTGAGAATATAGCCGCAGCAGTCGACGAAGATTTGCAGGATTTCTTCAAGAAGTTATATTCCAGGCCGGAAATGACAGACATGGTCTGGCTAAATATGTACAGGATTCTTTCAAGCAGAATAGGCAGAAACTATGCATATGCCCCAGGCTTTGCCTTCGTTTCTCTGGATAACCTGGATAAAGTTGTTGAAATATGCGATATGCTGCAATCAATCGGTGACAAATATGACTTGAGGAGCGGTTTGGGAGTTATAAATCCAATGGACTTTGGCAAGCGGGCACAGATAGAACATGTCTATTACTTTGACCAGACAAACAATCAGGAAAGAGAAAATGCAGCTAATGCCACGATAGAATCGATGAACAAGGTAAACGCATTCACGCAGGAAATGAAGGCCCCCGCGCTCCTTTCTATAGTATTTCAAGGGCTATGCAGAAGCGAGAATTTGCTATATACGTAGGCATACCCCATCAGATAGAAAATTGTACATTTATGGTGACGAGGTTAGAGGGGGTCATAAGTCCTTATTAATCAAAGAGCTTTGCTTACCACCAGATTTTGCAAAGAGCTAACGATAATCCAAGTATATTCCGGGGTGTTAGAATTTCCGTGGCGAATAAAGAATTCGACCTAAGAGACCTTGCTAATGGGGGAGTAAATGAGGAGGCCGGCAGATTATATCGCTGAAAAGAGAAAGAACGCAGAAAGCGTGATATTCCTAACCGGGGGCACCGGTTTTATGGGGAGTCATATTGCAGCAGAGCTATTGAAGAGAGGTTACTTCGTTATCTTCCTATGTCGGCCAAAGCACGATCTAAGTGCGTACGAAAGGGTTCAAAAAGTCCTGGAGTGGCATGGCCTTCCTTACAACAAAAACTTCAAGGTAGTGAGTGGACAGGTGGATGAACCCCGGTTAGCCTTAGATGACAAAGTGTACACTTATCTATCGGAAAACATTGACGAAATATGGCATTGTGCCGCCGATACATCGTTTCTGGAAAGGGAGAGAAAACAAGCGGAAAAGGTAAATATTCAGGGCACGCTCAACGTATTAAAGCTAGCAGCGGAGAGCAAATGTTATTTCTTTCATCATATGAGCAGTGCATATGTCGCGGGGAAAGTTCGTGGAAGGTGTATGGAGAAATATGTACCTCAGCGGCAATTCCACAACGTTTACGAAGAAACTAAACATATAGCCGAAGGCCATGTGCTCAAAACTTGTAGTAGGGAGGGGATAAGAGTGAATATATACCGTCCTTCGATAACCTACGGAGATTCGAGAACAGGAAAGAGCCTGAGCTTCAAGGCCTTCTACGTTCCTTTCAGGGCAGGACATTACTTGAAGAAGCTATTTGAAAGAGATATCGAAGAAAATGAGGGGTTAAAGGCTGAGAAGTTGGGTGTTAGAAAAACTGGGGACGGCAAACTTTATATACCTATCCGAATCGGGAAAATAGATGGAAGTTCATTCGACTTGGTTCCTATCGATTTTGCGGTTGCCGGGTGTATGGCAATTATGGAGAATTGCTTAGACGGCGGTATTTTCCATCTGGTAAGTAGAAAGCCAAGCACACTCGAAGAGCTCATTCTATTTGGGGAAAAATTCTTTAATGTTGCGGGCTACAAATCTGTGCTGGCTGAGGATTTTGTCAATCAGCCCAGGAACGCTCTAGAAAATTTGTTTGATTCGTTCATTAATGTATATGAGCCAAATTTCCACGATGACAGGATATTTGATGACACAAAAGCGGGGGAGATTCTAGACAGAAATAATATTGCATGCCCTTACCTTGACTACGAGGTTTTTAGCAAATGTATCAACTACGCCATAGAGGTGGACTGGGGGAGAGCGTTGCCATAGGGTGCAGGGTATAGGCTTCACGCTCCAAAATGGTTCATAGCCTCTATATAACCCAATCTATGGACTTTTTCACCGAATGCGGATGAAATTGCGGGAAAATATTGGAAAATCAGAAAAACTATTGACAATTCCTTAGATAACTGTATAATAGCCTATACGAGAATACCCTCTACAAGAAATAGCATTTTAAGAATCACATAACGTAGGTAGTCAGGTGTGTGTGTCAGGAGATTACCGTAGTCTCTATCATGTTCTTCAGTATGTATGGACGTGTAATTTCGGTTCTTTTTCCCTATCACAGTAGAATCAACCCTCGCTTAATATGGAGGTGAAAGGCTTCCAAAGTGCCTGAAATTGAACGGAAAATCGAAAAATTGTAACACATACTTAATTAATTAACAGAATTTTAACATAAGTAGCATAATATTGAAGATGAAACAAAGCCAGGGAAAGAGGGGTGATGAGGAGCGATTTTACGACGTAAAGCTGTGACACAGTTTTGAAAGCATTCAAAGGGAGATGAAGGGGTATTAGAATAGCGATAGTATTAATTAAGCTTTACTAAACTATTACAGGCGTTTTAGGGCAAGTCTATAACTACAGTAACAATGGGGGCTACCCAAGGGAGGTGCTGACTATGTGAAGAAATATGTGAAGAGAGTAGAACTAGCCAACCAAGGGAACAAATGAAGAAGGAGGTTAAAGATTTCATGGAGAGGAAATTTAGAGCAATAACACAAGTGTCTTGTGCCCTGCTGTTGGCATTGAGTCTGAGCTTGGTGACAGCCGTGTCGGTTATGGCAGTTGAACTCCCTAGCATCTCGCCGACAACAGCCGAATACGACCTAGAAGATCCGGCTGATATCCAAACCACCATCACCTGGGGCATCGCCAGCGACATAGTAGCCATCACCGATGAAGAGGGTGATTTAACAGAGGGCCTGGGCAAAGACTACATAGTACTGGTTAAGGATCTAATCATCTTGAATACTTATCTCGAAGATAAGCTCACGGATATCGGGAAGAGCGTGGAGCTGATCATCAAATTCGATGTCGGTGCTGCCGCATTTAACATCACGGCAATCGGAAATCCCCCCAGCATATCGCCGACAACAGCCCCATACGATCTCGAAAGTCCAGCTGATGTCAAAACCACGATTACGTGGGGTATTGCCAATAGTATAGCTTCCATAATGGATAATGATGGGCACACCTTAACGGGCACCCAGTACACCGTGACTCCTATCGCCCCCGGGGTGTCTGCAAACCTGACCGTCCGGAGTGGTGCGTACCTGGCAGGCAAGCTCACTGATATCGGGAAGAGCGTGGTGTTGACCATCAAATTCGATGTCGGAGACCTTGCCGTATTCAACATCACGACAATCGGAACTGCCCCCAGCATATCGCCGACAACAGCCCCATACGATCTCGAAAGTCCAGCTGATGTCAAAACCACGATTACGTGGGGTATTGCCAATAGTATAGCTTCCATAATGGATAATGATGGGCACACCTTAACGGGCACCCAGTACACCGTGACTCCTATCGCCCCCGGGGTGTCTGCAAACCTGACCGTCCGGAGTGGTGCGTACCTGGCAGGCAAGCTCACTGATATTGGGAAGAGCGTGGTGCTGACCATCAAATTCGATGTCGGCGACACTGCCGCATTCAACATCACGACAATTGGAACTGCCCCCAGCATCTCTCCGACAACAGCCCAATACGATATCGACGGTCCGGCTGATGTCAAAACCACGATTACGTGGGGTATTGCCACTAGTATAGCTTCCATCGTGGATGGTGATGGGCACACCTTAACGGGCACCCAGTACACCGTGACTCCTATCGCCCCCGGGGTGTCTGCAAATTTGACCATCCGGAATAGTTCGTACCTGGCAGGCAAGCTCACTGATATCGGGAAGAGCGTGGTGTTGACCATCAAATTCGATGTCGGCGACACTGCCACGTTTACAATCACTACAATCGGAACTACCCCTGGCATCTCGCCGACAACAGCCCAATACGATATCGACGGTCCGGCTAATGTCAAAACCACCATTACATGGGGCACTGCCACTAAGGTACTTTCCATCGTGGATGATGATGGGCACACTCTGACGGCAGGCACCCATTACACCATAACCGACCTCGGGGTGTCTGCAAATTTGACCATCCTGAATATTCCATACTTGGCAGGCAAGCTCACGGATATCGGGGGCGAGGTGGTGCTGACCATCGACTTCGATCTCGGTGCCAATGCCATCCTTACCATCACGGCTATTGGAATTCAACCCAGCATCTCGCCGACAACAGCCACTTGCGACATCTTTGCCCAGGGTAATGTGACAACCACCATCACGTGGGGCACCGCCACATCGATACTCTCTATCGTGGATGATGATGGGTACACTCTGACAGCAGGCACAGACTACACCGTGACCCATACCGACCCGGGGGTGTCTGCAAATTTGACCATCCTGAGTATTCCATACCTGGCAAGCAAGCTCAAGGACATCGGGGACGAGGTGGTGCTGACCATCAAATTCGATGTCGGTAGTGATGCTACCTTGACTATCAATGTGCCTGCATTATGCTTTATTGCCACCGCAGCTTACGGCACGCCCATGGCCGAGGAAATACAAATTCTCCGTGAGTTCAGAGATGAATATCTGCTGACCAACCCGCTGGGAAAAGCCCTGGTAGGCGTCTATTATAGAGTCAGCCCACCAATAGCTGAGTTTATAGCTGAGCATCCCAGCCTGAGACTAGTGGTGAGGGCTGGCTTGGTGCCTGTTGTGGCCATGAGCGCCGTAGCCGTCAACACCACTCCGGTCGAGAAGACGGCCATAGTAGGCTTGTTGGTGCTGGTTTCAGTGGCGCTGGCCATATGGGTAACAAGGCGGCGAGGCAGAGGTCCTGAGTATTCCTGAGGGTGAAATCGCACATTTGCTTGGATTGTTACTCTAGAAGCAAAAAATAGGGTCGAGGAGTTAACCTCGACCCTATTCGATTTGAGGAACACCTTCGTCAGCCTTAATTACTAAGTGGCGCTAAGCCAGAGGTTGCCTCGGAAGCCCTAATCCTCGAAAGAGGATTGCACTTTTCTGACTTTTGTGCAATGCTGTGTTCCTCCAAGTAAGATAGCCCTTCCGTAAGAATCGAGAGCAAGCACGCTTCATCTTTCAAGACGAATAAGCGATTATTCTTAATAGCTAATTGCAATAATGTTGCATTTAGTCTTTCTTTCTGGTACAATATTGCCATGGTTCAAGACTCAATTCGAGTTTTGCAAGCTCAGGGGCACAAGGCGACCAGGCCACGGAAGCTGGTGCTCGAGGTGCTGGAAGAAACCGAAAAACCGCTTTCCCCTTATGATATACAGGGAATTTTGCGCGCCAGGGGCAAATATCTGAACCACGTTACCATTTATCGCATACTCGATTTGCTTTGCAGCCTCAATCTAGCTCACAAAATGCTATCCAGCGGCGGATTCGTGAAGTGTAGCTTAGATACTATAGAAGGCTGCCATCGCTTCATGGTCTGCCAGCGCTGCGGAGCCATTCAAGAATTTGCCGACAAAGGATTATGTCAAGAGGAAAATGACTTCGCCCAGAATTTTGGCTTTCATACCGAACATCATCTTTCCGAATTTTCCGGACTCTGCTCCCGATGTTATAAAAAAATAGCCCCATTAGCAAAATAAGAAATGCTCAGGCGCATAGCAAAAGAACTTAAAGAGCATATCCCTTTCACAGCTCTTGGCGCTCTTACTGGTATTGTCATCACGGTCATAATAGTTTTAGGCAACGTTCCTTCCCATGTCTCTAATACTGTCTTTTACACCTTACATCCGCTCCATGTTTTATTGAGCGCATTTGTAACCACGGCTATGTATGTAAGATACAGAAAAGCTAAAATCTGGGTGGCAATTTTGATTGGGTGGACAGGGTCGATCGGCATAGCCACGATAAGCGATGCCATAATTCCTTATCTAGGAGGAAGCTTACTTCATGCCCAAATGGAGTTTCATGTCCCCTTTATCGAGGAATGGTGGATAAATTTCTTGGCATTAGGAGGCATTGCCATTGGCTATTGGAGGCAAACAACCAAAATCCCACACTTTGGACACGTGTTGTTAAGTACCTGGGCATCCTTATCTTACATCATGGCATTCGGAAAGGCTGAGTGGATTCCCCTGCTCCCCTTTATTTTCTTGTTTTTATTCCTTGCGGTCTGGCTTCCTTGCTGCACCAGCGACATAATTTATCCCCTTTTATTCGTGAGAAAAGAGCCGGAGCCACCTTCACCAGAACGACGAGAAACCGGCAGCTAAAAAGTCACCTGCACTTGTGCTATCATATACGGGTACCCTTGATTACGGAGGCGGCTTGTTCGACTTGTTAAAAAAGACTGAACCAGGAGTAAAAAGAAGCAAGGAAACCTGGTTTGGCAAGATAGCTAACATTTTTAACCGGGATGCTTTCGAGGATGAGGTCTGGGAGGAATTGGAGGAGTTGCTTGTCTCGGCTGATGTTGGTATAGAGACTACGAGCAAACTCCTGAGTAAGGTCAAACAGCGGGTGAAAACAGACAGGCTTTCAGAGGTATCTCAGATACGGGAAGCTTTGAAAGAGGAGATGGTAAGCTTATTAAGCATCCCCCAGAGAGCAAATCCGATTCCTGAGCAAAGTGGGGAATCTCCTTATATCATCCTCGTGGTCGGTGTGAATGGCTCGGGCAAGACGACGAGCATTGCCAAGCTGGCCTATGGTTTAACTTCGCAGGGAAAGCGAGTTATCCTGGCAGCAGCAGATACCTTTAGGGCAGCAGCTATTGAGCAGCTTAAACACTGGGGAGGAAAAGCAAACGCCGAAGTCATCGCCCACCAGCCAGGTGGCGACCCCGGAGCGGTTGCCTATGATGCCGTCCAGGCCGGCTATAGCCGCCATGCTCAAGCTGTGATTATCGATACTGCTGGTCGCCTTCATACCAAGTTCAATCTCATGGAAGAACTCAAGAAGATAAAGAGAGTGGTAGCTAAGCACGATGCTTCAGCCCCTCATCAAGTCTTGCTGGTAATGGACGCTACCACAGGGCAAAATGGACTGGCTCAGGCTAAACATTTCACCGAAGCTGTGGACGTCAGCGGTATTTTCCTGGCCAAGCTGGATGGCACAGCCAGAGGCGGCATAATATTTGCCATCTGCGACCAGTTAAATATACCTATTTCTTATATTGGTATCGGTGAAGAACTACAGGACATGGCTCCCTTTGATGCTGAAGTTTTTGTTAATGCTATTTTCTCTTAAACCGAAAGGAAAAGATAAATGCTTACTATCAGCATAAACCCCGTTGCTTTCACCATCGGCTCCCTAACGGTACGGTGGTATGGGATTATAGCGGCTATAGCGGTTATAGTGATGATAGTCATCACCGCCAGGGAAGCAAAAAGGCTGGGCATCACGCGTGATCTCTACAGCCTTTTCCTTTGGTGTATTCTCGGCGGCTATATCGGAGCCCGGCTAGCATACATAATCTATGACTGGGAGCATTTCGTAGCGAACCCCCGAGATATTATCGGCTTTGCTGGCCTTGCTCAAAACGGGATGATTATCGGCGTCTTTGTGGCAGCGTTGATCTATATGAGGGTAACGAGAATGCGCTTCTCTACCCTACTCAGTATAGGCGATGCTATGGCTGTTGCGATGCCTTTAGCTCTAGGCATAGCCAGGACTGCTTGTACCATAAACGGCTGCTGCTCTGGCAAGCTCAGTCCTTTTCACTATTTCCCGGGGGCTGTGATTTATGCTCCCCCTCCACCCGGTACTCCTCTTCAAGATTGGTATTACCTCTCCAGCCAATATTTGGGGGTGCCGATTTACCCCACTCAGATTTATCATTTATTATGGGGTCTGATAGTTTTTGCTGTAGTGTGGCGACTTCGGGGAAAATTTAAACCCGAAGGCTGTCTCGCTTTCTTTTGTTTTTGCCTTTTTGCCGCCGGTGATTTTGGTATAAGGTTTTTCCGTATTGGCGAACCATTGCTTTGGGGTCTTTATCAAGCCCAAGTTCTTGACTTAGCAATATTGGCGATATTTTTGCCCTGGCTTATCATCAGAATGCGCCGATTCAAAAAACAGGCCTTGGTGACCGAGCTTGCTAACGAGGCTGAGCAGGGGCAAAGTCACGAAGATTAAGTCCCAGCACCTCTTCTCCATTCCAGCGACTTTTCTCCAGGTTATAGACGATATCTATATAAGATGGAATCTCTTCCTTTGTTCTACGCGACTCAAAATCTACAGCTTGCCAGGTTACGCTTCCTTGTTTGAGTTTTAGTCTCAGCCATTCGCCCTGGTTGCCGAAGTTACGACACTCGATTACCTCGACCTGCCGAGTGAGAAAGGTTGGCTGTGGGTTGCCTGGACCAAAAGGGCCCAATTTTTGCATAAGGTTAAAGGTCTCTCCACTAAAAGTAGATAAGGGAAGCTCGGCATCAATCACTATTTCCGGGCGAAGGTCAAGATGACCTAATTGATCCGTAGCTAGCTTGGTAATTCGTTCCTCTAGCTGAGCTAAATTTTGGCGCCTTACGGTGAAGCCAGCGGCTAAGGGATGGCCACCAAAGGTAGTAAGCAGGCTATGGCATTCTTCTAAAGCAGCTACGACATCGAATTCAGGTATGCTACGACAGCTACCCTGACATAGCTCAGGGCCTAAACTGATGATAATGGCGGGCTTGTAAAATTCATTTGCCAACTTGCCGGCAACAAGCCCGATAACACCGATGGAGTAGCTTTCGTCACCGTCCATAAGCACCGGCAGATGTAGTTTGGCGGCTAGTTTCTCCCTCGCTCGGCTTAATACTTCACTGGTTAATTTTTGCCGCTCGGCATTCTTTTCCTCTAGCTCCAGGGCCAGGAGGCGAGCTTCCTCTGATGACTGAGTTGTGAGCAACTGGTAGCTGGTGGAGGCATTGTCCACCCTGCCAGCAGCGTTGAGTCGAGGTCCTAGTATCCAGGAGATATCTTCAGCATCAAGTTCACCTAGCTTCAGCCCGGCCAACTTAACCATTTCCTGAATTCCCACGTGGGAGCTATTATTAAGCTCTCGCAGCCCTGCCTTCACCAGGTAACGATTCTCGCCAACGAGGGTAACCAAATCGGTAACAGTGGCCAAAACTACTAAGTCCATCAATCTGGATAGCCATTTCTCCCTGCTATCTTTATGGAATAGTGCTTGCAGAAACTTGAAGGCGACACCAGCACCAGCCAGATCCGGATAGGGATACACTGAGTCCTTTCGCTTCGGGTCAATTACAGCCACGGCTCGAGGTAGGCTCCTTAATGGAATGTGATGGTCGGTGATAATCATATCCATTCCCATCTCTCGAGCTTGTTTTACCTCTGCAAGGTCAGTTACGCCACAATCAACAGTGATGACCAAACCTGCCCCCTGGGCCTGAAGCTTCTCCAGAGCTGAAATCTTTAATCCATGGCCTTCGTTGATGCGGTCAGGAATATAGGTAATAACTTCAGCACCAAGCCTTGACAGCCCTTCGACAAGAATAACTATGGCTGTAACGCCGTCAACATCAAAGTCACCGTAGACGGCAATCTTTTCCCGGGCAAGCACGGCCTTATAGATCCTGCTTACAGCCTGTGATATATCAGGAAGGAGGAAGGGATTACCTTCCAGCCTATGATCAGCAGACAAAAAAGGGGCGATTTCCTCTGGCTTAACACCACGATTATAGAGAAGTTGAGCAATTAGCGGAGAAAGGTCAGAAGCATTTAAGTATTCATCTGGCGCTGAAGGCAGGATTTTCCATCGAACTCGTTGATTCAATTTCGCAGCCTAGCTTAATGTCTTTTCGTTAGAATCGCTAACTATACCACAGAAAAGGCTTTAACAAAATGTCTTTGCGACCAAGCACTCAGCGCCATGAGTGCTTGGGAAGCAATCTCACATCCCTTTTTAAAGATTGCCACGTCGTAATTCTCTCTCCCCCGGCGGGAGAGAGTTAGAGTGAGGGGGATATCACCCCCACCTGAATCCTCTCCCATCAAGGGAGAAGACTTTGTAAGAACTTAGGCAAGATACTATAATCCATACCAATGAGGGTGGCTTTCTACACATTGGGTTGTAAGCTCAATCAGGCCGAGACGGAATCTCTGGCTAATCGTTTTAGCGAAGCCGGATTTCAACTTGTTTCCCCCGCTGGCGGGGCAGATATTTATATTGCCAATACTTGCACAGTCACCCATATTGCCGACCGCAAGTCACGCCACTGGCTCAGGCTGGCAAGGCGAAGAAGTCCCCGGGCCCTAATCATCGCCACTGGCTGCTATGCCCAAAGAAGTCGTCAAGAGCTAGCTCAGCTTGCTGACTTCGTGGTTGATAACAAAGAGAAAGAGCACCTGCTTGCCATTACCCAAGCTCTGAAAGGACTGGCTGAGGATGAAACAAAGCAATCTCAGAGGCCCGCTGCCACCGTCAGGACTCGTAGCCTGATAAAGATTCAAGATGGCTGTCATAGCCCCTGCATATATTGCATTGTGCCCAAAGTAAGACCTCATGAATATTCCTTGCCCGCTTCCCAGATAATTGGCGAAGTTAAGCAAAAGGTGGCCCTCGGTTACAAAGAAGTCATCCTCACTGGGACAAAGGTCGGCTCCTATAGAGATGATAGTATTGACCTCAGGGATTTGGTTCAGCGTATTCTCCACAATACAGGCATCGAGAGATTACGCCTCTCGTCTTTACAGCCTTCGGAAATATCTTCTGAATTTCTTGCCCTGTGGCAGGATGAAAGGCTTTGTCGGCATTTCCACTTAGCGCTCCAAAGCGGCAGCGAGACCGTGCTTCAAAGGATGAAGAGGAGCTACTCTCTGGACCAATATCAGAGAACAGTAAATTTGATTAGAGACATGATACCAGGGGTAGCCATCACCACAGATATCATGGTTGGCTTCCCCTGGGAAAGCGATGAGGAGTTTGAACAGAGCTACTCTTTTTGCCAGCAAGCTGGCTTTGCCAACATCCATGTCTTCCCCTTCTCACCCCGCCCTGAGACAGCGGCAGCCGGAATGCCCGAGCAGATAAAAGACAAGGTTAAACAAGAGCGCAACCAGCGGATGCTAGAGCTATCTCAAAACTCCCGGCGCCGCTTCTGCGAGCAGTTCTTGGGGCAAAGTATGCCGGTCCTGTGGGAGAAGGAAACCAGCCCCGGAAGCGGCATATACTCAGGGCTGACCAGCAACTATATCAGAGTCTTTGCTCACAGCGAAAAGTCCCTGAGCAACGAGATAACACCTGCTAAACTAGTAGAATTTCATGACCAGGGAATTCTGGGAGAGGTGGATGAAAATCCAGGTTAAGGTAAAGCCCAGGTCTAAAACCGAAGAAGTCAGTCAGGAAGGGGATAGCTTCATAATCAAGGTCAAAGAGCCGCCCAAGGAGGGCAAGGCCAACCAGGCAGTCGTCAAATTACTGGCAGAACACTTCGATGTTCCCCAGAGCCAGGTCAGGATTCTCAGCGGCTTTAGGAGCAGGAATAAAGTTATTGAGGTTGCAGAAGAGTAAGGTGCAAGTCTTTCCCCTAACCAGGGTAACCCGGTAGTTTTAAGAGAGTTTGTGCTTTTGGGTCTTGAAGCCAAGTTTCTGGCTGCGGTTTGCCACTTCTTCTAAATTAGCTCGGGCGGGGCTCCCTCGGGTCTCAGGTTGGGTGGCGTTAAGCCCTGCGGCAGCGCTGGCCATGATAAGCGACTGCACCAGGCTACTTCCCAAAACATGGTAGGCGGCAAAGACCCCAGCGAAGACATCTCCACAACCCACCGTGCTAACCACATCTAGACCCAGCTCCTTGAGAGGCAAGGCAGGGATGTCAATCACCGTACTGCTAGCCGGTTCAAGCATGGTTGCTCCTTGAGCGCCGAGTTTGAGCACCGTGTGATTGTGGAATCCTAGCTTCTGCAATCGCTGCAAGCTCATATTTAACTCATCGGTTCCCAGTAGAGCTCTCGCCTCCGTTTCATTTAGGAAGAGGACTTTTGTCTCTCTGGCAAGAGACTGCAATGCTTCCCAGTTTGGGCTTATCAAAATCCCCGGATCCCACAACACGGGGATGCCACGCCGTTTTGCCAGGTGAATTAGCTCTACAGCCACTTCTAAAGGGGGGTCGGTGAGGACGATGCCTCGACATTCTTGTAGTTGCCGCTTAACCTGCACTTTGTTCAGGTGTTCCAGACAAAGCCTGGCATTCGCCCCCAGATGGCTGGCGATAACATTCTGTCCTGTTTGGTCAACCAGAATATAAGCCTGCCCCGACTCCTCTCTTTTAATGTGCTGGATTCCCTCGGTGATGACTCCCTCGTCCTCCAAGGCGGCAATTTGCTGGCGGGCAATGTCATCCCTCCCCAGAGCGCCTATCAGGGCAACCTCTTTAGCCCCTAAAATCCGTGCTGCAGCCACGGCAACGTTGCCCCCTGTCCCTCCGGATACACGGGTGATATATTTTATGGTAACCTCTTCGCCGGGCACCGGCAGCTGCTCTACGAAGCAGCTACTATCCCAGTTTATGGCACCACATACTACCAAGTTGGCCATCTTACTCCTCCAGTATACGCGATAGAAATAACTTTAGAAAGCGAGGCCCGTCCACGGCAGAGGCTACGTGTATCGGCTGAGAGCCACCAGAGGACAAGATACGAGTAACCCCTCTATCCCAACCATTTCCTTTGACTACTTCTACCCTTTCCGATGTAAAATCGAGCAAAGAAGCATCCAGCAGCACTGCCAAAGCTAGTGGGTCATGCATTCTACAGCATCCGTGGTATTTTACCTCGTATTCTACCAGTTGGGCTGCCAGATGTGCAGCCTGTGTACGCCTGGTCTTAATCTGCTCCAGATGCTGGCTATTCAGACAAGCTGCAGGATCCATAGATATATCCAATCCCACAGCAAAGATATCCACCCCGGAGTTGAATACTATATGAGCAGCCTCAGGGTCCTGCCAGATATTGAATTCGGCAAAGGGAGTTCGATTCCCTTTGCCGTAGGGCGTAAGACTATAAGCTCCTCCCATGAGAACCAGCTTGGCTAAAAGTCCAAGCAGCTCGGGATGAAGCTCAAAGGTATAAGCCACATTGGTTAGGGGTCCTGTGGCTACAAGAGTAAGCTCACCGGGAGCATCCGAAACCGACCGGGCAAGGAAATCCCAGGCTTTTGCCTGGTACAGTGGAGTCAGAGGCGAAGGCAGGCCACAGTTGCCCAACCCATCTGGACCATGGTAGCTTAACGCATCTTCTAAAGGGTGGTTCAAAGGGTTTGCTGCCCCCATCGCTACCGGGATGCCGCCTGCGTCCAGGCACTCCAATACCCGGCAAGCATTGGCGCTGGTCGTTTCCACAGGAGCATTGCCCGCCACCGTGGTGATGCCCAGAACCTGGACTTCAGGCGATTTTAACGCCAGAATTAAAGCCAGGGCATCATCGATGCCGGGGTCCATATCCCAAACTACTTTGTGCATCGAATCCTACGGAATACACTATCATAAATTTCGGAAGAGCATAAGAAGTTAAACGCATAATCTCGTATAAAATGCCTCGTCCTCGATGGGAGAGGATTAAGGTGAAGGTGGAAACAAAATAGGAATTCGAAAATCAAAGGTCAAAATTTTTAAACTTTGCTCTGTCATTTTGCACTTTTATTTTTACTCTTTACATTTTGAAGGGATTTATGGTACGGAATCAGACCCCCAGCTTCCACCATGTCTATAAACCATGATGGAATTATCAGGCGAAACTCAAACTCCTTGCCCGTACTGAGGTTCTTGATAGTCCCCTGCCTGAGGTTAATCGCTATCTCATGCCCAGTCTCAAATTCAGCGGAAATTCCCTGCAAATCTATGGCTGGGCAGCCCAGGTTCCAAAAGTTCCTGAAGAATATCCTGTGAATTGAGTCGGCAACTACAGCCTGGACACCCTTAAACTTCAAAGTTTCCGCAGCCTGCTGCCGGCTTGAACCAATCCCAAAGTTTTCTTCGGCAACTATAATGTCCCCCTTCGCAACCTTGGTGATGAAATCCCTGGGTATATTCTCACGTTGCCCGACATCGCTTAGACCGCTTCTGGCGATGAACTCCTGATATTGGCTCTGGCTCGTTTCATCACCGCCCATGATGAACCTGCCGGCAAAGAGTTCATCAGTGTCTACATCCTTACCAAACTTCCAAACCCGGCCTTTGAGTTCCATCTATTCCTCCCGGAAAAACTCCCGTGGGTCACTTATTTTGCCCTTCAACGCCGAGGCTGCCACGGTCGCCGGTGACGCCAGATATATTTTGGCAGTCACATCACCTACCCGACCCTGAAAGTTACGATTTGCCGTGCTTATGCAAGCCTCGCCTGGTCCCAGTATGCCCATATGCGCTTCCATGCACGGACCACAGGTGGGCGGACCGACCACGGCCCCAGCTTCCACAAATGTCGCTATTAACCCCTCTGCCAGAGCGGCCTTAAGGATCTCCTGCGAAGCCGGTATGACTATAACCTTGGTAAACTTATCCACCTTCCGACCCTTCAGTATTTTGGCAGCAATCCTGAGGTCTTCCAGGCGTCCATTGGTGCACGAGCCTATAAACGCCTGGTCGATTTTGGTCCCCTCGACCTCGGTAACTCCCACAGCATTGGACGGCTTCGGGGGCACGGCAACCATGGGCTCCTTAATATCATCAGCGTGAAACTCCAGTGTTTCCGCATACTCCGCATCCCGGTCGCTCTGGATAAGCTCGAAAGGCTGGTTGGTCCTGCTTTTGAGAAAATCCACTAGCTCCTGGTCAGGCTCGATGATTCCGTTAGTGGCGCCTGACTCTATTGCCATATTGGTTAATACCATGCGACCCGCGATGCTCATCTGGCTTATGGCCGAGCCTGTATATTGAAGAGACTTAAACAAGGCGCCGCTTACACCCAACCTCTTCAGTATGAGAAGCATCAAGTCCTTGGACATTATGGGAGCCACGAGCTTGCCCTCAACATTTATCCTGATAGTCCCCGGGACACGCTCCCATAACCTTCCCGTTTTGAAGACTACGGCCATCTCATCAACACCAATCCCGGTAGCAAAAGCCCCAACTACACCCGATGTCGTGGTATGACTATCCACACCAACAAGAATCATTCCTGGCAGCACATGCCCATTCTCTACAAGCACCTGGTGGGCTATGCCTCCCTTGCCGACTTCATAGTAGTTTTCTATACCTTGTTCGAGGACAAATTTCTTGATATTGAGGCACTTCTTGGCAGTATCGATGTCCTTGTTGGGCACATAATGATCCAGCACTACTACGATTCTTGCGGGATCCCAGACCTTTTCCACACCTAGCTCCCTGAACTTGGCAATCGTATGCGCACCTAACGCATCGTGTATCATAGCCCGGTCCACAGAGACCTCGACAATCTCGTCCGGCCTGACAACTTTCTTCCCGGCTTTTTTAGCTAATATCTTCTCTACAAGAGTCATATTAGTTCCCCGTTTTGAAGATGCTTATCTTATCCTATTCACCAAGGTTGCCGCAAATGCTAATGGGAGGACACTCCTCTTTGCATAAAGAGGCACCGACATGATATTTTTTGAGCCAGTGACTATCGAAGAAGTCATTGAGCTTTTAGAGCAGGAATACGGGCCTCGTAAGTGGCAGCCAGACAGGGACCCTATTGATGTGCTCATAGGAACCATACTGTCCCAAAATACCTCGGATGCCAATTCGGGAAGAGCTTTTGCCTCTCTTAAAGCTAGCTTCGATAGCTGGGAAGCTGTAGCTTCGGCTCCGGCAGAGCATATCGCCCGGGTCATTAAGTCTGGAGGATTGTCCCAAATCAAGGCCGTTAGAATCAAGCAGGTACTTGAGCAAATTGAAAAGGAACGGGGCCGTATCAGCCTAGATTCCCTCAAATCGAAGTCTATGGCTGAAGCTGAAGATTACTTAATGCGTCTGCCTGGAGTAGGACATAAGACAGCTAGCTGTGTGCTGCTTTTTTCCCTGGGGAAGCCATCCTTGCCCGTGGATACCCACGTTTTTCGGGTAGCCAAACGATTGGGACTGATTGATTCCAGGGTGTCCATAGAAAAGGCACATGGCTTGCTTCAGAAGCAAACTCCGCCTTCAAAGGTATATCAATTCCATATCCATATGATAGAGCACGGCAGGCGGATATGCCACGCCCGGCAGCCTCGCTGCAATAAATGCATATTGAGAAGCATTTGCCCCAGCTCGCTTTACTAATCTCTTGTTATAATACCCTCTCCCTCGAAGGGAGAGGGTCTGGGTGAGGGTGAATTCCCCCTTCACTCTAACTCTCCCCCACCAGGAGAGAGAATTATAATAATTTATACAATTAGCTACACACTGGTTAGTAAATGATATAATGGTTAACATGGCACAGATATTGAAGAGCAAAAACCTGGCCACCAAGTTTCAGATAATGGTGGAAATAGCCGCACACCAGCCTAACATACAGCAGAAAGATATCGCTCCAAGATTGGGTATCACTTCGCAGGCAGTCTCCGAGTACATAAAAGAATTGATAAAGGATGGCTGGCTGAGCTCCGAGGGCCGTTCCCGATATAAGGTAACCAACGAGGGTGTAGATTGGATTTTGCAGATGTCCAGGCAGCTACATAGTTATGCCTGGGTTGTGAGTAAAGTCGTGGCTGATATATCAACTACCACTGCCATAGCTGCTAGCGACTTATCCGTTGGTCAACCAGCATCGCTATATATGAAGGACGGCTTGCTCTTCGCCTCCGATGTCATTAGTGGTAAAGGGGCTAAAGGCATAGCCGTAACTGAGGCTAAAAAAGGACAGGACGTCGGCATTCGCAATGTTGAAGGAGTAATAAAACTCGAGCCAGCCAAAGTAATGATAGTCAAAGTTCCCAATGTCCAGGATGGTGGTTCCAGGAGCACCGACCTTGCCAGATTGGAAAGGAAGATAAAGGAAGCGAGGCTGGTGGGGGCAATGGGCACGGAAGCCCTGGTAGCATTGACGCAGATAGGTGTAAAGCCTGATTACATTCATGGTGTCCGGGAAGCAGCCATAGAGGCAGCTTACTGTGGCCTGCCCTTCCTGGTTGTCTGTAGCGAGGACAAGGTTTCAATTTTGGTGCCGAGATTGGAAGAGGAAAATCTAGATTATGAGACTGTTGACCTGAGGAAAAGATAGGAAATCCTTTCCTTCTTAACCGCATATCCCTCTGAACTGCAAAATTTTCTCAAATATTGTCCTGAAATCCCTTGACATTTTATCCTGTAGCATTTAAAATGTGAAGAAACAAGTGCACCTGTATAGAATAAAGCATGCTTGCATAAAGGAGGTGAAACGAGTCGCCGGAATAGGAATTGAGTAAGCTCAGTTGTATAAAATAAACTAATGTTGTATAAAAGGAGGTAAAAGTGACCCGCATGAAAGAGTTCCGGAAACAAATCTTTGCCCGAGGCACGAACTTGTTCCTGGTGGCACTTTTGACTATAGCTCTTGCTCTGACAGCCTGCACTGCCGAGTGGCCAGCAGAATCTGTAGAATATGTATTCGATGACCTGGATAACTTAGTCGCCATTAACGGAACACCCCAAAGAATCGTCTCCCTGGCTCCCTCTAACACTGAGATCCTGTTCGCTCTGGGCCTGGGGGACAAGGTGGTGGGGGTAACAGATTGGTGCGATTATCCTCCGGAAGCCCTGGAGAAGGAAAAAGTGGGTAGCTATGACACACCAGATATAGAGAAGATAGTTGCCCTTACCCCTGACCTCATACTAGTCGCGTATGGTACTACCATGGACGTTATCAATAGTTTGATAGGGCTGGAACTTACAGTATTTGGTATAAAGACTACAGATTTAGATGACGTGCTTAATGATATTAAAACAATAGGGGAAATAACCGATAAGGAAGTGGAGGCCCAGGCACTTACATCTGAAATGAAAAACAGGATTCAAGCAGTAACTGATCAGACCGAAGAATTGGAACAAAGACCAAGGGTCTTTTATATTGTCTGGGGAGGTGAGGGTAGTGCATTATGGACTGCTGGCTCGGGGACCTTCATCCACGAGCTAATCGAAAAAGGAGGCGGGGTGAACATCTGTCAAAATCTCACCAGTTATACGACAATCTCAATTGAAGAGGTTGTTGCCCGCAACCCTGAAGTAATTATCACCAGCGAATGGTCATTCGAGTGGGCAAGGAATGAGACTGGGCCTCTTGCGAGTACCAACGCCAGCCAAAGTGGGAGAATCTACACGTGCGATGATAACCTAGTTCAACGCCCGGGCTCCAGGCTGGTCGAGGGCTTAGAGTGGTTTGCCCATTTCATTCATCCCGAGAAATTCGAGGAGCCTGAGGAATAGCTAAGTGAAGGTTTTTTCTTCCTGGAGCGGGGGTAAGGAATGTGCCCTGGCAACGTATAAGGCAATTTCTCAGGGGCACGAGGTTTCATATCTAGTTAACTTTATCTCCGAAGACGGCGAGAGGTCGAGGTCCCACGGGACCAAAGCCAGTGTTTTAGCTCTGCAAGCAGAAGCCATGGGCATCCCTCTCATCCAGGTGAAGACGTCATGGGAAAACTATGAAGAGAACTTTAAGAAGGTTGTCAGGGAACTCAAGGCCAAGGGTATCGAAGGGGGCGTGTTCGGCGATATAGATTTAGAAGAGCATCGGGAATGGGTGGAGAGGGTATGCAGCGAGGTCGGGATAAAGGCGCTTTTGCCCCTTTGGGGGATAAAGGCTGAGAAGCTAATTGATGAACTTCTTAAATTGAAATTCAAAGCTATGGTGATAGCCACTAGATTAGAGGAGGGCTTGCTGGGAAAAGTTCTAGATAAAGCTCTTGTAAGGCAAATCAGCAAACTTGGCTCCCATCCCTGTGGGGAAAGTGGCGAATATCACACCTTCGTCACCGATGGGCCCATTTTCAGGAGAGCGCTCAAGGTTACCAGCGGTGAAAGTAAAAAAAGAGACAATATATGGTTCCAGGAGATCTCGGCTGAACTACAATAAACGGGGCTGAGATGAAAGAGAAAGGCTTAATTCAGGTTTATACCGGGGCCGGCAAAGGAAAGACTACTGCCGCTATCGGTCAGGCAGTTCGCGCTGCCGGGCATGGTTTCAAGGTCGGCCTTGTCTCCTTCTTTAAAGACCCTGAGGCATTCGGGTACGGTGAACATAAATCCCTGGAAAAATTAGGGATAAAGACTTTCCTTTTCGCCAAGAAACATCCTCACTTCTACAAAGAACTGAGTCCTGACGATGTCTGCCGGGAATGCTCCAGGGGGCTGGAATTCATTAAGGAGCTTCTCCAGGACCCATCCTGGGATATGCTGGTCCTGGACGAGATAAACATTGCCGTGCGCGACGGCTTTCTGAAAGAAGAAGATGTCCTTTCGCTTTTGGAGGCAAAGCCAGAAAAGTTAGAGCTCGTCTTAACCGGTCGGGGCGTCACAGAAAAGATTATAGAAAAGGCAGATTTGGTCAGCGAGGTGAAGGAAGTGAAGCATCCTTATAGTCAAGGCATCGAATGCCGGGAAGGCATTGAATACTAAGAGAAAATCAAACGGAAAAAGTGAAAATGCAAAATGACAGTGCAAAATTTAAAAAATCAGTTTAGTAAGGCCTTTTTGCATTTTGAATTGTAATTTTAATTTTTTATCTTTAATTTTTAATATTTGTTAGAGATTGTTTAGAGTTTGAAATTTCGGATTTAGAATTTAACCATGGCACGTACTGCGTCTGAGGTACTTAGCGAGCCCGTTATCCCTTTTGCTATTCGCTGGCAAGGTAGAATTTACGCCTTACTGGGGCTTGCGGCACTGCTTGTAGTGGTAGTCGTGTTTGCCACTACTCTGGGAAGCGTGCCTATACCCTTTCCCACTACTTTTCAGGTCCTTCTCTCTCAACTACCCTTCGTTCATATTACCCCTTCTTCTCCCGAGGTTTTCGGGGCGCCGTTGAGCCTGGAAATTCTGAAAACGATAATTCTGGATATCCGGCTGCCGCGCATACTTCTGGCCGGTTTAGTAGGGGCAGCCCTGGCAGTAGCCGGAGCCACTTATCAAGGACTGTTTCGCAACCCTCTGGCCGACCCCTATCTTTTAGGTGTGGCCTCGGGAGCCGGATTGGGGGCTACCATTGCCATGCTTACTCCTTTCACATTAGCCTGGATGGCTTTTGGGGCCGTGCCATTATTTGCCTTCATTGGTGCCATAGGCGCCGTCACTGTGGTCTATTTGCTGGCTCGTGTCGGCAAGACCTTGCCCGCCACCACCCTTATCCTGGCTGGAGTAGCTATGAGTGCTCTTCTGGCCTCCATGAACTCCTATCTAATGACCATTTCCGGTGAAGAACTCCATGGGATTGTATTCTGGCTGCTGGGTGGACTTTATCTAACCAAATGGTCTGAGGTGTGGACAGTCCTCCCTTGTGTGTTAGCAGGCCTCGCAATCATCTGGATTCATGCCCGACCGCTCAATGTAATGCAACTTGACGAAGAGCAGGCTCAACAACTGGGCATCAATGTGGAAAAGGTCAAACTTATACTACTGGCTGCAGCTACCTTCATTACCTCCTCAGCGATTTGCTTCACTGGCCTTATCGGTTTTGTCGGCATACTCATCCCTCATGCAGTGAGGCTTATCTGGGGGCCGGACTACCGGTTTTTGCTCCCTCTATCCACGCTGGTTGGTGCCATCTTCCTTATCCTGGCCGATACTTTAGCCCGCACCATAATTCCTCCTACGGAGATTCCGGTAGGGATAATCACTGCTCTCTGTGGAGCACCTTTCTTTCTTTATCTATTGCGGAGAAGGAAGGGGCTCGCTTTCTTCTAAAAGGATGAGACACCATGATTGAGCTGGATAATGTCAGCCTGGGCTACGACCATCGAGCTATCTTGCATGATGTAAATATGAAGGCTAAGCCCGGCCAAGTACTGGGGCTGGTTGGCCCCAATGGCTCGGGGAAGTCAACACTAATCAAGGGCATGGCCCGGGTCATAGACCTGTTCTCCGGGCATATCTTGATTGACGGTCAAGATATAAAAACTATTAAGCGAGATGAACTGGCTCGCCTGGTGGCCACAGTGCCGCAAAGTCCGGCCTTACCCGGGGCTTTCACTGCTTTTGAAGTGGTGCTTATGGGACGAACGCCTCACCTCGGGCTTCTTCGCTACGAGGGAGGAAAGGACCTGACTATCGCCTGGCAAGCCATGGAGTCAACGCATACCCAATCCTTTGCCGAGCGCAGGGTAAGTGAGCTCTCAGGAGGAGAGAGACAGAGGCTTATTATTGCCCGGGCACTAACCCAGCAGCCAAGGGCGATGCTCCTTGACGAGCCAACTGCCAATCTGGATATAAACCATCAAGTCGAAATTCTCAACCTGGTCAAGAGCCTTTGCCTGGAGCAAAGTTTGACCGTCATTATCGCTTTACATGATTTGAATTTAGCCGCCCAATACTGCGATTGGATGGTCATGCTCAATGGAGGAAAAGTTTACGCTGAAGGCACGCCACTCGACATACTCACAGCACCGAATATCAAGAAGGTTTACGGAGCCGAAGTATGTGTTTATCCCCACCCTATTAATAAGCTGCCTACCACTCTCATCACGGCCTGCCCACCGCACAGCTATGGCAGGCGGGAATCATGAACCGAGTTGATACGATTCCTTCAGTGGGCGGGAGAAGCCGCAGGTTGGGCAATGGTATATGCCCATACCTGCTCCGCAGCAGGGACAGCTTTTTACCTCACCCCATCCCTCTCCAGTAAATGGAGAGGGAGCCGAAAGTGAGGCTCTAGGTATTTCTCCCACGACTTGATTATAGATACGCCAGTAAAAGAGGTGCTCTTTGTTTATGAACTTTATGTCAACTTCCTTTCTTGCCGATTGGAATTCTTCATCGGTGACTATATTGTTTATTATCTCGTGAAGCTTGGTGGAGCCTGAGCCGTACTCTATGGGCTCCTTTCTCCGCCACACTATCTCCACCGGAATCAAGTCCTCAAAGCTCTTTCTCAGGATATACTTCCCTACCCCATCTTTGACTTTGAGCTCCGGGCTTATTTCCAGGGCAAAGCGAATGAAATCCTCGTCAAGAAAGGGCTGCCTTACTTCAACGCCCAAAGCCCTGCCAAGATAACCAGCGGAGAAATGCCAGTTTTGTGAAAGTCTTCTTATATATCTTTCCAGGTTTTTAGGAGAAAGCTCTGCCATATACGAATAGCCGGCGAAGAGCTCATCTGCGCCATCGCCGGTCATGACGGAACTAATTCTATTCTCCCCAGCAAGTTTTAGGGCAAAATATATGGAAAGGTCATTAGGCAGGGCGAGGTCGAAGGTCCTCAGTATTCCTATAACCTCGGGAAGGGTGGCAAGCGCCTCTTCCGTAGTAAATTCTATTTTCTTATGCTGTATTCCTAAGAGCTCGGAAATCTTCTCTGAATAGACAAGGTCGGATGCCAGGGAGTCTTTCAACGCCACTGTGAAGCCCACACTTGGCCTGGCTATAAAAGCCAAAATGCTGGTATCGAGCCCTCCCGACAGGAGTATGCCATCGGCTTTGCTCCTCTCCACAGCTTCCTTAAGCTTGTTCCTTAACTGTTCACAAGGATCCATATTGACGGGTCCTTTGGCGCCTATAATAACATCTTTCCCGCCTCTCAGATTTTTGACCATTAACAGTTCCACGCTCGGATTTTTGACATAACCTCTGTATTATGTTATAATATAGATGTTAGGCAAGAATGGTCAACGCCTGGCAAGGAGGTGGGGCATGACACGGAAAGAAGCTTGGTTATGCCGATGGATGTTTCCCCATGGGAGCTCCCCGGCAACGTAAGGGGGGAGGTGGCTTCGATAGGTAAGGTGCGTTGCTTGAGAGCACATGGAAGCCCCGAGCTCTTCGTCTGTAAGGCAAGGCTCCCAAGAAGGGGCAACGGCAGTTCAGCCGGAAGCTGAAGTGGAAGAGTAGGGGTGATTTAAAAACTGAATAGCGATATTCAGGAGCGAGCTTCAAAATTTGGAGCTCGCTCTTCTTATTATCTATTATACCGCTCTGGCATTTACCTGAATAGACGGAAGATAAGGTTCAGAATCATGCTATCTTTAGTATAATCTGGATTGTATAATAGTGGTAGAAACAAGAAGATGCAGGCATGATTACCTCATACAGCCGAGAATTAATGTTAGGTATCCCCCAAGGGACCTTGATTGACCTGGAGACCAGTGGTCTTGATATGGGCCAAGATGAGATAGTGCTTTTTGGCTACATTCAAGGGAGCCACCTTGAGATAATTTGCCGGAGTTCGAAAGAAGAAGCGCCGTTTATCGCTCAGCTTGCTGAACTCGTTCCGACGCTCCCCATGCCATTTTACGCCTACAATCTTTCCTTCGAGAAGGGATTTCTTCAAGCTAAAGGGATCGATATAGAAGGGATAGACCTATTTCAGCCCTGGAAGGAAAAAGCCGAGGCACTTTACCTCAAGTGGCCGAAGTTGGACGAGCTGTTTTCTCACGCGGAGCACTATTTTAACGAGCCAGTGATAAGCGGCAAAGACGTCCCTTTGCTATGGCAAAGATTCCTTTACACAGAGGATGATAACTATTTGCAGCAAATCATAAAGCACAACGAGTCTGACCTGCTTAGAGAGTTATACTTGCTAGTGTATTATCGAGATAGCTACAGGGTTTAAGGGAGCTAGGAAGCCAAGCATTGAGAATACTGAGGGCTTTTTCTGCCTGGCAACTTGGGTGCCGCGGCTTTCTACAAAGTCCTGTGAAATAATTTCACTGCTCATGGTAGAATAGAGGCTAAATCGTAAAGTATTATGAAAAAGATTGGCGTCTTAACCAGCGGCGGTGATGCTCCGGGGATGAATGCCTGCATCAGGGCTATCGTCCGCTATGGGATTAGTCGCGAGCTGGAGGTCGTGGGAATTCGCCGAGGATACCGCGGTATATTGGAGGAGAACTTCGTAAAGTTGGGTCGTAGGTCGGTAGCCAATATTATCCACCGTGGGGGCACTATTTTGGAAACAGCTCGCTGTGAAGAAATGAAGACCGAGGAAGGTGTAAGGAAGGCAAATGAAATTCTGCAACGGAAAGGTATTGAGGGACTGATAACTATAGGCGGGGATGGCACCTTTCGCGGTGCAGCAGCCCTGGCTGAAGCCGGAGATGTGAAGGTGATTGGTATTCCCGGCACCATAGATAATGATGTCTATGGCACTGACTATGCTATTGGCTTCGATACCGCCATAAATACAGCTTTAGATGCCATAGATAAGATCAGAGATACTGCGGGGTCGCTACAGCGTCCTTTCTTCATCGAGGTCATGGGAAGGCACAGGGGATTTATTGCCCTGGAGGTAGGAATTGCTGGCGGAGCCGAGGATATCCTGATTCCGGAAGTAGAGACGAAAATAGAACAGCTTTGCCTTGATATAAGGCGTAGCTTCAAGAAAGGTAAGAAAGCCTCTATCGTGATAGTTGCCGAAGGAGATGAGGCAGGCGGTGCGTTTTCAATTGCTCAACAAGTATGGGAGCGATTAAGGCTGGAGTACCGAATTTGTGTGCTGGGACATGTCCAAAGAGGCGGCTCACCTACAGCCAGGGATAGAGTTCTCGCCAGCAAGTTAGGAGCAGCGGCTGTTGATGCCTTGCTCGATGGGAAAGCAGGTTACATGGTGGGAGAGTTAAAGGGGGAGATAGCCTTCACTCCGCTAAGGGAAACCTGGGAGAAAAGAAAGGAATTGGATAGCAACTCGTTACGGTTGGTCAAGGTATTGGCTGAATAGGAACGTAAAAAGGCTTGATCTTGCTTCTATCGATCTTTGTCTTGCTCCTCTCCGAGAACGCCCCCGGTTAACTTGCTGTACACCTCACGATATCTTTTTGATGTTCCCTCTATTACATCCGGTGGCAACATAGGCGCTGGCGGTTCTTTATTCCATCCTGAACCTGAAAGCCAATCACGAACAAACTGCTTATCAAAGCTGGGCTGAGAGTAGCCAACCTTATATTGGCTGGCATCCCAGAAACGACTTGAGTCTGGCGTTAGTAGCTCATCGATAAGGGCTAATTGACCATTGATGAAACCAAACTCGAATTTAGTATCGGCAATTATTATGCCCTTGGTTTTAGCGTAATCCCGGGCATAGCAGTAGATAAGCAGGCTTTTTTGTTCTAACTCCTCAAAAAGGTTTTCAATACCAAGGTCTTTTATGTCTTGATTGGTTAAAAGGCGGTCATGCTCAGTGTCGCTCTTAGTAGTGGGGGTAAAGATAGGTTGGGATAATTCCTGGCTTTCCTTCATTCCCAATGGCAAATGGATATGGCCAATTTTTCCAGTCTCTTTATACTCCACCCATGCCGAGCCAGCTAGATAGCCCCGAACAACGCATTCTACAGGTATGCGCTCGGCCTTAGCCACAAGCATAGAGCGGCCGATAAGAGAATCCGGTAACTCCCCCGGCTGGCTCGAGAGATTTCTCACTTCATTCAGAACAAAATCGCTATCGATTACCTTGATAAGATGATTAGGGAGGATATGGGCTGTTTTCTCGAACCAGAAGGCAGAAAGCCGGTTAAGAACCTTTCCTTTGTCAGGGATGCCGCAGGGCAGGACAACATCGAAGGCAGAAATGCGGTCGGTGGACACGATGAGTAGTTTATCACCTAAATCATAAACATCTCTCACCTTGCCACGGCGAAATAAAGATAGAGGTAGATTGGTCTCCAATAATACAGACATATTTAACCCAGGCTAGACAGCACGTGGAGCCAAGCTTTCTATCTTAGCTCGCTTTGCCTTCTTCCTTATCTCGCTTAACCCTAGCCGCTCGAAGACGTCATCTACGTGCTTCAAATAATACCCATAATCAAACAGAGAGTTCAGTTCTTCTTCGCTCAAATGAGCTATTACTCGCCTGTCTGCTTTAAGCAAACTCAGAAAGTCTTTCTTTTCCTCCCAGGCCTTCATAGCGTGGTCTTGTACCATTTTGTAGGCCTCTTCTCGCGTTAGACCTTTATTTATTAAAGCAATGAGTACTCTCTGGGAGAAGACCAGCCCCTGGGTAAGCTCAATGTTACGCCGCATGTTCTCCGGATAAACCTTGAGGCCTTTTATTATCGAGGTAAATATAGCTAGCATGTAATCCAGCGCCAGACAGGAATCAGGCAGGATAATTCGTTCTGTGGAGGAGTGGCTGATGTCACGTTCGTGCCATAAGGCAATATTCTCCAGGGAAGTTAAAGCATGGCCTCTTATTAATCTGGCCAGGCCGCAGATACGCTCACAAAGCTCGGGATTTCTTTTGTGGGGCATCGCCGAGGAGCCTGTTTGCCCTTCTTCAAAAGGCTCTTCAACTTCCCTGACTTCTGTTCGCTGGAGACCTCTAATCTCAGTGGCAAATTTCTCCAGAGAGCTGGCGATAATAGCCAAAGTGGTCAGGAATTGGGCATGGCGGTCACGCTGGATTATCTGGCTTGATATGGGAGCTGGAGCGAGCCCCAACTTGGCGCACGCTATTTTTTCAACCTGAGGAGGCACAGTAGCATAAGTGCCTACTGCGCCGGATATTTTGCCCACAGAGATATTTTTCCTAGCTTCAGCCAGCCTTTGAGCATTTCGCTTCATTTCTTCAGTCCACAGGGCCATCTTTAAGCCAAAGGTAATAGGCTCAGCATGAACACCGTGGGTCCGCCCCATCATAATGGTGTATTTGTGCTCTACGGCTTTATTCTCCATGACGGATATAAGCTCAGCCACATCTTGAGCCAGGACATCTGCCGCCTGCGTCAATTGCAGGCTAAGAGCGGTATCCATAATATCCGAAGAGGTGAGCCCAAGATGTATGAAGCGTGACTCTTTGCCCAGGCTTTCAGCAACCGAGTTAAGAAAAGCAGTCATGTCATGATGGGTCACCTTCAGAAACCCGGCAACACGGCCCAGGTTGTAGCTGGCTTTCTTTATCTTAAATATATCTTCGCGGGGGATTTCGCCCAGCTCAGCCCGGGCTTCACAAGCGGCTACTTCCACCTTGAGCCACTGGTCAAATTTGTTTTTATCAGACCAGATTTTCTTCATCCGGGGTCTGGAGTACCGTTCAATCATATTATCCCCTTGCTAACTCTTGTTTGTATTTACGATAGGCTTCTTTTATCTCTTTATGCTCGGTGCCCAAAATCTGGGCGGCGAGCAAGGCGGCATTCTTGGCTCCACTCGCCCCGATGCCCATACAGGCTACCGGCACTCCCCCGGGCATCTGGCTTATGGAAAGTAAAGCATCTATGGCTTTTAACTCGCTAGTGGGTAAGGGCACACCGATTACGGGCAAAGTTGTCCAGCTAGCCAAGACACCGGGAAGGTGAGCAGCTCTGCCAGCAGCAGCAATGATAACTTTGAGCCCTCTCTTCTCTGCTTCCAGGCCATACTCCCTTAGTTTTTCGGGATTTCTATGGGCTGAGATAACGGAAAGTTCATAATCAATGCCAAATTGCTTAAGCGTGTCCAGCGCCGGCTGTATCAGCTCGGTGTCTGTTTTACTCCCTATTACCACGCCCACTAATGCCATTCAGGCTATCTCCCTTAAAGCAATATCCCTACGATAATAACAGCCTTCAAAGTAAATTTTAGGAATGTTGCGGTAAACCTTTTTCCGAGCTTCAGCCATATCTTTGCTCATACCTACTACAGTGAGCACTCGCCCGCCGTCGGTATAAATTATGCCATCATTCCCCAACTTAGTTCCAGCATGGAAAACTAGCACATCCCTGTCCACATTGTCTATCCCCTGTATAGGAAAGCCGGTTTTATAGCTTCCAGGATAACCATTCGAAGACATAACCACTCCAACGCAAGCCCCGGAACTCCACTCTATCTTCACCCGGTCAAGGTTGCCCTGGACTACTGCCATAAGTATATCCACCAGGTCGGTTTTGAGAAGAGGCAAAACGACCTGAGTTTCCGGGTCACCAAAGCGAGCATTGAATTCCAGCACCACAGGTTCTCCATCGACAATCATTAACCCCGCATAGAGCACTCCCTTATAAGGCATGCCTTCTTTAGCCATGGCCTTCACAGTCGGCACTAAGATATCCCTGGTTACCTTTTCTGTCATCCCAGCGGAGAAAAAACCCGGTGGGCTGTAACTCCCCATACCTCCGGTGTTGGGACCCTGGTCATCATCTCCGATTTTCTTATAGTCACAAGCCGGCACCACAGGTGAGACTGTTTTGCCATCGGTAAATGCTATGAGACTTACCTCCCGACCGCTGAGGTATTCGTCAATTACTACCTTTTCTCCAGCGGAGCCAAAAATCTTTGCTTCCATGATGTCACCGAGGGCTTTGTTGGCTTCTGTCAAAGAACCGGCGATAATCACACCCTTGCCAGCGGCTAATCCGTCGGCCTTGATGACAACGGGTGGACGCTGTTCTTGAAGGTACTCACGAGCCTTAGAATAAGAGGAGAAAATGGCGCCTTTGGGACAAGGAATGCCATACTTCTCCATCAAATTTCGGGCAAAAACCTTACTTGATTCTAATTGGGTGGCTTCTTTAGTGGGACCGAAAACAGGAATACCCAGACTATCAAAGTAGTCCACTATGCCCGAAGCTAGCGGAGCTTCAGGACCAACCACAACGAGGTCAATGCCTTTTTCTTTAGCTGCCTTGCCTAGCCCTTCTATGTCTGTGGGGCGCAAATTCAGATTTTCCGCGATTGCCGCTGTGCCGGCATTCCCCGGAGCAGCGAAAACTTTTTCCACCCTGGGACTCTGGACAATCTTCCAGACCAAGGTGTGTTCTCTGCCTCCACCGCCAACGACTAGTATCTTCAAATTTCACTCTCGCGCGCCAGTTTTCAAAGGGATAGCTGTACTAAGTCCTCCATTTTCTGGACTTTTCAACGCCAGCTTTTTGAAAGATAGCACTGGGAATGATGGTGAAAGCTACCACTAGAAACAGCCGATCTTGGCCTCGGAGAATACCTACTGCTTCTTTTTCTTCTTATGCTTCCCCCTATTTTTCCTCACCCCTTTTAATTTCACTCTGTGTGCCATGGCATTATAAAATCCTCTTGAATTTCTCGGCCTGAGCGGGGTCAAGATTTTGAATTAATCTCAGCAACTCCGCGACATGCTCTTTTTCCTCTTTAACAATATGTTCCAGTGTATTCACAGCCTCTTCGTTCTCCAGATCCAATATATGCTCCTGATACTGGTTAATGGTTTGCAACTCGGCTATCAAATCGTCGCGGAGCATACCCAGGTCATCCTGTATAGCTAGCTGTTCTTCATAACTTTCTTCAAAAGAATGGCTCATCTCTTTCTCCTTTAATCTTTATTCCCACTCTATAGTCGCCGGCGGCTTACTGGTGACATCGTAGACTACCCTGTTGACACTGGGAATTTCATTAACCAGGCGGTCAGATATTCTAGCAAGAAGGTCGTGGGGCAGGCGAGCCCAATCAGCAGTCATAGCATCTTCACTGGTTATTGCTCTGACCGCTACCAAGTAGCCATAGGTTCTGTAGTCGCCCATGACGCCAACGCTCCTGACATCGGTAAGTACAGCAAAGCTTTGCCAAAGTTGACGATAGAGTTTGGCATTTTTGATTTCATTCATCAAAATCCAATCAGCGGCCCGGAGTATCTCCAGCTTCTCTTTGGTCACTTCACCGATGATGCGGATGGCTAACCCCGGTCCGGGAAATGGTTGTCGCCAGACCATATCCTCAGGCAGGCCTAGAGCTAACCCCACCTCTCGGACTTCATCCTTAAACAAATACCTCAGGGGCTCGATAAGAGTGAAATTCATTTTGGCCGGTAGTCCACCGACATTATGATGGCTCTTTATCTTAGCCGCAGCTTTGGTTTCCGCGGAGGTACTTTCAATAACATCGGGATAAAGAGTGCCTTGAGCGAGAAAATCAATCTTACCTAATTTGGCCGCCTCTTCCTCAAAAATTTGGATAAACTCGTTTCCTATTAACTGCCGCTTCTTTTCCGGGTCGCTAACCCCTTTAAGTCGTTCTAAGAATCTATCGGTAGCGTCTATGTAAACTACATCCACTTTGAGGTTACGCTTGAAGGTATTAAGCACCCTTTCCGGTTCATCACGACGCAATAAGCCATTGTTGATAAAGATGCAAGTTAACTTATTGCCAATAGCACGGTCAATAAGGGTAGCGGTTACCGCCGAATCGACGCCTCCAGAAAGAGCACAGACCACTCTCCCGCCACCCACTTGCTCTTTAATCTTATCTACACTCTCAGCTATAAAATTAGCCGGTGTCCAGTTGCCCTGGCAGCCACATATTTTAAGTACAAAATTCTGGAATATGGTTTTCCCCTGAGCTGTGTGAACCACTTCAGGGTGGAACTGCAGTCCATAAATGCCGCTGTTGTTACCTATAACAGCGAACGGCGAATTTTCAGTGTAAGCCAAAGCCTTGAAGCCAGGCGGCATCTCCATTATTTGGTCACCATGGCTCATCCACACCGGGAGAGAAGAAGGAAGACCGGCAAAAAGAGGACAGTCTTCAGCACTTATGTGTAAGATTGTATGCCCGTATTCGCGCTTCGTTCCCCGAGCTACATGGCCACCCAAGTCATAAGCGATAGCAAACATTCCATAGCAAATGCCCATAACAGGGAGACGGCTTTCGTAAATGTAGGGTAAAGGCAAAGGAGCCCCAGAATCGTAAACGCTAGCTGGACCTCCCGAGAGGATAAATCCCCTTGGGTTAAGGGAAGCTATTTTCTCCCAAGGCGTGTCATGAGGCACAAGCTCACAATAGACATTGCATTCCCGTACCCGCCGGGTAATGAGCATACTATATTGAGAGCCAAAGTCGAGCACCACTATAGTTTCACGCTCGCTTGGTGGTAGCTTAGGCTCAACTACAGGTTGCTCGCCGCGCAACTCTTTGGCCAGCTCCAGATAAGTTGAGACTTCGATATCATCGCTGGCAGCAATTCTGTGGCTTTCTGACTTCTTTTTCATTGCAGATTTACGGTGGTGAGTTCATTTAGCTTATCATTGTCTTGAACTATTATCAACCCGAGAGAGGCTAAGCTTTTTCCCACCTGGCAAGGCTTCTCACTCACGGCTAAAGCCTTCCCGAGTTCCTGAATGTGGAAAGGATAAATTCCTACCCCGGATGTCACCATGTTATACTAACGTCGAAAAAGATGGGCCTTTTACAACGAGAAATTGAGAAGGGAGTTAAAATCCTCCAAATGGGTGGGGTAATTGCATTCCCTACCGATACGGTCTATGGCCTGGGGGCTGACGCCTTCAATTCCACAGCCGTGGAAAGGATTTATGAGATAAAAAACCGACCCAAGCATCGGCAACTTCCCTTGCTTATCGCTGATGTAGAGCGATTGACTACTCTGGCCGATCCAATATCAGAAATTGCCTGGTTTTTGGCAAGGCGGTTCTGGCCCGGCGGGTTAACTCTGGTTCTGCCAAAAACAGATTCGTTGCCTGTCTATCCAGCCTCAGGACCCACCATAGCAGTACGAGTTCCCGACCACCCTGTTTGTCTGGCTCTCATTCAACGCCTGGGGAATCCCATAATCGGGACCAGCGCTAATATTAGTGGCCAACCACCGGCTTTGACTGCCGATGAAGTTGGACAACAACTGGGAGGAAAAATCGACTTTATTATCAATGGAGGCAAATGTCCCGGCGGCAAGGAATCCACAGTAGTGGATGTTACCCATGAATCGCCGATAATTTTGCGTCAGGGCACCATGCCTTCGCATGAAATTGACAAAGCTTATAAGGAATACTTGGAGGCAAAGAGTGAAGCGCATTGCTATAGGATGTGACCACCGCGGCCTTGCTTTAAAGAAGCTAATTATGCCCTTTCTGCAAAACGCGGGTCATAGCTATCAAGATTTTGGTTGCTACAGCACCGACCCTGTGGATTATCCTGACATCGCCCAGAAAGTCGGGGAGGCCGTGGCTTCGGGCAATTTCGACCAGGGCATTCTAATATGCAACACTGGCATAGGCATAAGCATAGCTGCCAACAAAATAAAGGGTGTAATGGCAGCTTTATGCTGTGATGTATTTGCAGCACAACGAGCCCGCCAGCACAACGATGCCAACATTCTGTGCCTCAGGGGGGAGAATATAGACACCGAGTCCGCTTTGGAAATCATTAAAACTTTCTTAGCCACGGATTTTGAAGGCGGCAGACACTTACGAAGGGTGAATAAAATAAGGGCTTTAGAAGAAGGCAATAAAGGTAAACTCGCGCCAAGCTAATCCACCCTTGAGCCCACTCCGAAACTGCTTACTGCTTCCCCAGCAACAAGAATCCACTCATTACTGGTTGTTGTCTCGAGTTTAACAGTCTCTGAATAAACTTCACCTTTACCATTCATGAAGTTTATCCCCCCTCCACATACATACCAGCACTCTAAGTAGATCTTAATTTCTGCTTCTGTATCAGAGCTTACCTTTATGGGAACTCTGAATTCTTGCACCAATTCTCTAGCCTCTACCCTTATCATTCCCAAGAATCGTTCAGAATATATAACCTTAGCCTCTTGGACATCGTACTTAGGCATAAATTGCAGTTCCTCATGCGGTGTGTGCGACATATCAAAAATTATGCTTCCAACGTAGGGATAAGGCTCCAGCCCCGGTGTCATGTCAACGGGTGTCGGCGGTTCTGGTCCCAGCTTAACTGTTTCTTCACTCGGTTTATACTTTGCTTCAAGACCAGGGACGCCAACTTTCAGCATCTTGCCATACTCGGTGTCTGTTATCTCAAGGGAGTAATCCTCCGAAAGCCCGCCCCTAAAACTTCCTTCGGCTCCCGGGAATGCATGTGGATGATTAAATATCTCTGCGTATGGTTCCTGAGCAATAGCGACCAAGGGCAGGTAGAGTTCTAGGTCATCGAGGTTTTTTGAGGATTCAATTATGACCTGATAGCAGTAACCGTATCCGGTAAAGGATAAGAAACCACACCAAACTAATAATAATGCAAGGAGAACTAGGACTCCTATAGATCCGAAGTTCTTAACTCCCCTCCTGACCAATGGCGCTCCGCATCCTATTATGCAGAGGATGAATCCTCCCCAAACAAAGTTAAAGATATACTCTAGAAATCCGTTGGGGGTGAAGGAGGGAGGTGGGTAGTTCATGAATGCAATAACAGTGGTATAGCTTACAAAGAGCAAGAAGCTCGATAGAAGTCCTGTCTTCCACGATGAGAAATACCCAAGAAGAAACGCCCAGAGTGGTAGAAGACAAAAGAGCATGCTATGAACTTGAAAGGCGACATAAGCATTGGCAAAGCCAATTGCCAGGGCTATTACCGGTAGGTATATCTTTTTGCTCACAACAACTACCTGCTTTTATTTTACGTAACCCTAGACTAAAAATCAGCGAAATCATCAGGCTATGCAAGTCTTCATCCATTGCCAGCCCTACCTAAAATTAACTCCAGTCGCTATATCTTAAGGTGTTGCGTCTCGGACACACCGCATCACATCACATATCGACTTCTTAAGGCATGGGATAACTTAGCTGTTAATTCCAGAGCTTGACTTGCCGCTTCAGGCGATAAGCCTTCCAGACCACAAGAAGGAGTTATCAGCCCTTGAGCTATGAGTTGCCTGAATTTAACGCCATCCCTGGTGAATGGAGCCATGGCTTCTTCCAGGCGGTCACGGAGGCCGGACAAGGATTCTTTAGCCAAAGCCTCTTCCTCATTAGGAACTATCCCCCAGGCAATGCTGCCACCACCTTCAAGAAAGGATTTCACCTTGTCGGAATGGGTACTCAGGGAAGAGGCATAATTGTAAGCATCAAAACTGAGAATATCGATTTTGGTGTCCAGAAGGACCGACCAGTTAGTATTTCCGCAGCAATGCAATCCCTTTGTCCCTTTGATTCCCCTGAGCACCTCTTCTAGCAGAGCAGGCACCTTCTCTTCAGGAATAGGAGTAAACACCGAGCCCAGAGAAACCAAATAGGGCTCGTCAACAAAGATGATGGTATTAGGCGATATCTCCCTTAAGATATTTTCCTGCCAAGAAGCTTTTAGTCGCAGGAACTTGGCTGCGGTTTCGGCTAAAGTGTCATCATAGAGGATGCCCAGACCATCCTGACTGGTAACCCTCAATCCCCAGGTGATAGGACCTGTTACCTGTCCCTTAACTATTTTGCTGCCTGCTGCTTTGGAGAGGAAGGCATGGAGCCCGGCAGCATATTCGGCCGAAATGCCATACTCACGGACGTTATCCTGCTCACAATCAATGTGAATTTGCTCCAGCCCGCTCTCAAAATCCGCCGATGGCTCGATGCGAATTTTGTCCCCATCTATAACCACCCCCGGAAAACCCTCACTGAATTGGATAATCATGTTTTCTTTAGGAGAGCGCTTCGGTAATTGGGGCCAGGCGGGAATATCAGGAAGACATTCCATAATAATGGAACAGGCCTCGCCAGAATTCGTGTGAGGCATGCTGCCGATAGCAGTGGGCAAACATCCAAACTCAATCTTGGCTGACATCTTCCTCCCCTCCTAAATACTTGCCAATTAGCAGCCCCAGTTCCTTCTTCTTCTCTTTTGGTATGTATTTCATTCCAGTGACTATGGCATATTTAAGGGCGCTAGCACAGGCACAGTCTCGTTTCTGCGGTATGGAAGGCAGCAGTAACTTCAGGATTCTCTGGACAGTATCAACGCCCTTCCGCAGGTTCGTTAAAATCATATCCGTAGTCACCGATTCGTAAGTCGGATGCCAGCAATCATAATCGGTGACAATGGCAAGTGCGACATAGCATATTTCCGCCTCTCTGGCTAATTTAGCTTCAGGTAAAGCTGTCATCCCGATAACACCGACACCCCAAAAGCGGTAAAGCTGTGACTCAGCCTTGGTGGAGAGTTGTGGCCCTTCCATGACTAGATAAGTGCCACCTTTATGTACCTTAGCTCCAACCTTAGTGCTCGCCTCAAACGAGATTTGGCTCAGAACAGGACAGAAGGGCTCCGCGAAGGAGACATGCCCCACTATACCATCTGTAAAGAAGGTACTGGCTCTTCCTCTGGTGCAGTCTATTAGCTGGTCAGGAATGACTACGTCCAGAGGTTCTATTTCCTCCTTAAGACTGCCCACAGCGTTTACAGAGATAATCCTTTCCACCCCCAGAGATTTCAAGGCATAGATATTGGCTTTCGCCGGTAGTTCACTGGGGCTTATTCGATGTCCCTTGCCATGCCTGGGTAAAAAGGCAACCCTTACTCCTTCCAGATTGCCCAAGATAATAGCATCGCTGGGCTCGCCAAAGGGCGTGCTTACATTCACCTTCTTCACTTCAGTCATCCCCCCCATCTTATAAAGCCCGCTTCCTCCAATGATGCCAACCCTTGCTTCAGGCATTTGATACCTCCGTGAAAAACACTGCCCCTTGCTCCTGCGTCTCTCCTCCCGCCTCCCCCTCCTCCTCAAGATATTTCAGGTGAGCTATAGTTTCTTCATTAGTCCTATGCTAAGTCAAACCTAGCATATTCCCTTGGAATTGTCCACCATAAAGCCTCTTTTTTTCCGCAGAGATGTTGCATTTTACTACATTTAGTGGTAAAATATTTCCATACCACAATCATTAGGAGGGATTTGTGAATTGTCCTTACTGCGGTAGCCATGAATCAACGGTGATAGATTCTCGGGGTCTAGACGAGGTAGTGAGACGCCGAAGGAAATGCCTCGCCTGCGATGCTCGCTTCACTACTTACGAGCGTATACAGCCACATGATATCTTCGTTATTAAGAAGGATGGAAGACGCGAGGAATTTAGCCGGGACAAGCTCCTTTCGGGTATTCGCAAAGCTTGTGAGAAGCGTCCCCTTCCTACAGGCGCCATTGATAAGTTTGTGGACACCATTGAGGCTGAGCTTTACAAGGTGGGCAAAAGCGAGGTCCCCAGTTCTTATATTGGTGATTTGGTCATGGAAGGATTAAGAAAACTAGACCACATTGCTTACATTCGCTTTGCCAGTGTTTATCGGGAATTTGCTGATATCGGCGCTTTAAAACAAGAGGTGGATAGCTTGGCGGTACGAAGAGAGCTAATACCAGCAAACCAGCTACCGTTGCCCTCTTCTGAGCCTGCTCGCCGAACAAGTTCTTTGGCAGGCGAGGCGGTGAATTCCCTAGTTGGTCGTAAGAGGAGATAAAATGCCCAAAACCCGCCGGAAAGAGAACCAAAAAACTATCGGTCGAGACCGAGTAGCTCGAGCTGTTTTCGCTGCTGCCGAGTCTATGGGTATAAGTGATAGGAAATTGTTGGAGAGTTTTACGGAACAAGTGAGCCAGCGCTTAGGGGTGGCTCATCCATTCCCAGGCATGGAGGAGTTTGTTCCTCGGCAGATTAAACAGCCTTTGTCCCCCTCCCAAATTCAGGCAATGGTTAAGGAGATTCTAACTGCAGACGAATTTTCTCCCCAAGCCAGAAGCCAAGTCGTTTCTGGAATCAAACTCAGCGATAATGCCTTAAGGGTTCTGGAAAGGAGATACTTGTCAAAGGATGGGGATGGGAAGGTCATCGAGACCCCACAAGAGCTATTTCACCGCGTAGCCAGGCATATTGCCTCAGCCGAGTCACATTACGATGACAAAGCAGATGTTTCCTCTTGGGAAGAGGCATTCTATCAGTTAATGACAAACCTGGATTTCCTACCCAACTCCCCTACTCTAATGAATGCCGGCCACGAACTAGGGCAACTGTCAGCTTGCTTTGTTTTACCTATTGAAGACTCTATGGAGTCTATTTTTGATGCGGTTAAATATACTGCTTTGATTCATAAAAGTGGCGGAGGCACCGGCTTTTCCTTTTCCCGACTTAGACCGACAAGTGATAGAGTGGGTTCTACAGGTGGCATCGCTAGTGGCCCGGTCTCTTTCATGCGAGCTTTTGATGTCACCACCGATGTCATAAAGCAAGGTGGCATGCGCCGCGGAGCCAATATGGCAATACTCAATGTTGAGCATCCCGACATCTTAAAATTCATCTCAGCTAAGGAAGACCCTGAAGCTTTAACCAATTTTAACCTTTCTGTAGCTGTGACCGATAAATTTATGAAGGCAGTGGAAAAAGGCACCGATTACAATTTAGTGAACCCTCGAACTGGAGAGATGACAGATAAGCTTAATGCCAAAGAGGTATTTGACAAAATAGTTGATATGGCGTGGCGCACCGGAGACCCGGGCATCGTATTTATTGATGAGATAAACAGGCATAACCCCACCCCTAAATTAGGCAAAATAGAAAGCACTAACCCCTGTGGAGAACAACCACTGCTTCCCTTTGAATCCTGTAATTTAGGCTCCATAAACTTGTCCAAGATGGTGGCGGATAAAGATGGCCAGCCATACATTGACTATGACAAGCTATCTCAAACAGTCAAGCTGGCAGTCCGCTTCCTTGACGACGTTATCGAAGTCAACCAATTTCCCCTGCCGGAGATTACGGATATGACAAACACTACCAGAAAAATAGGCCTGGGGGTGATGGGTTTTGCCGACATGTTGATTCAGCTTGGTATCCCCTATGATAGTGAACAAGGGCTCGTTGTAGCCGAGGAAATTGCCCATTTCATATCTGAAGAGGCGGATAAAGCCTCGATAGAGCTAGCCCAAGAAAGGGGAGTTTTTCCTGCTTTCCAGAAAAGCATTTATGCCTTGCCCGATGGTCCTCATTTTCGAAATGCCTCTCGGACCACCATTGCTCCTACTGGCAGCTTGAGCATAATCGCTAACTGTTCCAGTGGCATTGAACCATTATTCGCCTTAAGTTATGTGCGTCATATCCTGGAAGGCGAAGAATTTATAGAGGTGAACCCGTATTTTGAGGAGACGGCCGAGAGCGGAGGGTTCTATTCCCCGAATCTAATGAAGCAACTAGCTGAAGGAAAGAGGTTAAAAGACATAGAAGAGGTTCCTGAAGAGATAAAGAAGCTCTTTATCACCGCCCATGACATATCTCCTGAGTGGCACGTTAAGATGCAGGCAGCATTCCAAAAATTTACTGATAGCGCTGTATCCAAGACGGTCAATTTTCCTCACGATGCAACGCCCGAAGATGTAGCTAAAGTGTATATGCTGGCTTACCAGGAAGGCTTGAAAGGGATAACTATTTACCGTGATAGGAGTCGAGATAGTCAGGTTCTCACTTTAGGTGAGGAGGTAAAAAAGGCTGAAGGCAAGCTAGCTCCCAGGAAAAGGCCTAAAGTTACCAGGGGTGTAACCGAAAGGGTAAATACCGGGTGTGGCTACATTTATGTGACAGTAAATTTTGATAGTCGTGGAATATCCGAAGTTTTCTCCACTCTAGGGAAGGCTGGAGGTTGCGCCGCAGCACAGCTTGAGGCTATTAGCCGCCTAACATCCCTGGCGCTAAGGTCTGGAATAGATGTAGATTCTATTGTGAAGCACCTGCGCGGCATTAGATGCCCTTCTATTGCCTGGGAGCAAGGACATGCTATTTTGTCATGCGCAGATGCTATTGCTAGTGTGCTGGAGAAGTACATTAGAGAAAAGACAGAAACTAATGAAAAGTCCACTAATCCCAATATACCTTCCCAAAATCCTGAGCTGGTTAAAAGTTGGGCCGGGCAATGCCCCGATTGTGGTGGTCCTCTGATTTACCAGGAAGGCTGCAATATTTGCCTCGCCTGTGGCTTTACTAAATGCGGATAGAGTACGAGAAAAGCATGTGCTGAGCGGAATCGAATGATGGGTAGATCAAGAGGTAGTTATTATTCAGCTCTTAAGCGGATCACCAAAGTTGCCAATTCGGATTTTGGTTTAAGGAAGATTTGCAATTCTATCGCCAAAAGCACTGCCAAGGCAATGCATGCAAATGGCTGCCGCATTTTATCCCTCAATTCCCAAAAGGAATATTTGATCACTGTAGGCACATATGGTTTGAGCGACCTTTATCTGAAAAAAGGGCCGCTTGATGCCCGTAAAAGTCTCCCGGAGATCCTTGAAGGGGAAGTGGTATTTATTGCCGATGCTGCTAAGGATGAAAGAGTTCAATATCCCCAAATAGCACTAGAGCAAGGAATATCTTCTATACTTGGGGTTCCTATACTCAGGAAAGGAGAGGCTATCGGGGAGATTCGAATTTACACTCGTGAACCTCGCCAATTCTCCGAAGCTGATAGAAGCTTCCTCCTCAGTGTTGCTGACATGTGCGCTGTCATCTTTGAGAGAACAGAGCTCCATCAATTGCTGGAGCAAGACTATAAGGCAAGTAAGACAAGTAAGAGACGAAGAAAATCGTCCGAGGTATCTCCGTTACCTATTACTACCCAGGAGCCATCTAGTTTCGCTCATCCCAGCGAGGAGGATTTCGCCAAACTTTTAGACTTTTACTGTATTGAATGGCTCTATGAGCCCCGTTCCTTTCCACTCAAGTGGAAAGGCGGCAAGATAGCAGAGATGTTCACCCCCGATTTTTATTTGCCCGAGTTAGACCTTTACATTGAACTCACTACATTAAAACAAAATTTGCTAACCGCAAAAAATCGCAAGCTGCGCCAGCTCAGAGAGCTTTACCCTGAAGTCAATGCCATGCTTCTGACCAAGAATGATTTTCTCAAGCTGCTAGCCAAATACGGCTATGGCCCTCTAGGCGAAGCTAAAGTAGAGGGAGTCGACCGGGTTTTGTACAGCCACGCCAAAATTCAACGAAGGATAAAAACCCTGGCCAGACGCATTTCGCATGATTACGCTGGCCAGCGATTAGTGCTAATAGGCATCTTGAAGGGCGTTGTCTGTTTTATGGCTGACCTGATGCAGCACCTTTCCATTCCGGTTACCGTGGACTTTATGGCTATCTCATACTATGGTGGCGATGGTCAGGTAGTCAAGATAACCAGAGACCTCGATAGCAGCATAACAGGGCAACATGTACTGATGGTTGAAGACATTGTAGATACTGGCATGACATTGAATTACATCCTCAGTCATCTCTCCGCCCACAATCCTGCTAGTCTTCGCGTTTGTACCTTGCTTGATAAGAGAGCACGTCGATTGATAAATGTGCCGCTTGATTACGTAGGCTTTGAAGTTCCCGATGAGTTCGTAGTGGGTTATGGATTAGATTACAACGGAGAATACCGTAATTTGCCCTTTATCGGCATCCTCCATCCCGAGCTAATCAAAGGCGAGGGGCCGCGATAATCAACCCCAACTTAGCTCCTTCCTTCCATAGCGATACTTAATATAGCCTGTATAACAACAAAAACTGGGGATAAAAAAGTGCCCCAAGTAACCTCCCTTTTCCTGGCTCTCCACCCACCTTCTTTTCTGCTTCCGCCTACCTTGCGCTGGGCTTTTTACTTCCCCGCACTTTTCAGCTTCCACTTACTCAGCGGTCGGCCACACATACCAAGTTTCTGTTCAATTACTTGGAGCATTATTATATTAACACACCCCTAAAACTTTGTCAAGGGGTTGTGCTGGCTAATTCAACTGCGTTTCCGTCGTGTGCCCGTTCCATATGCAAGTCCTTCGCCATACGAGTTTGCTTGAACAGCGACTATACCACAGTAGGCCTGGACTCAGCCTGGTTGAGCTCTCCATAGGTCCTGCGACCACTGCAAGAGATTTACCACTGGATCTATGAGCACCTCCCTGACAACCGCACGCAGGAAATCGCTCTTAGCTATGAAGTCGGCCACAGGGGGACTGACTCTGTAATAAGCCACTACAAATCGCGAACCCAGAGCATTCCCCAGTAATACTTGGTCCCGGAAATCCCGCAATATGTTAAGCTCAGCGGCTGTTTCCGTGCCATAGGCCGCGGTGGCAATGAAGCACGAGTTACTCAAGCACTCCCACAAGCCTCCCTCCGGCGGCCAGAAACCAATTTCATCGAACCGCACTTCCGCCCCGTCGTTCCAGCCAGTTCCCAGGAGACAGATTCTTAAATGAGTCGTTCCGGGTGGCGCCTGCATCTTGTCAGTCTTCTGTACATAGGCGCCGTCCGTGTCATTGGTGAACAGCATTCTTGTCGAACTCAGCTGTCTTCCCTCTTTTCCCTCCCAGAAGTCGAGAGTGATGAAACCGGTAACATTGCCGGAAACATATATCCATCCCCAGACCTCGTATGTCAACGCCTCTTTAATGTTTTCGATCCACTGGGTGAGCGTGCCACCGTCTTCGCTTATTAAAGCAGCCCAACTACCTGCATAGATAGGCCCGGTATTTACGCGCACAGCGCTTCCGCTCAGCACCCAACCATACGGGGCTTCCTCTTCTCCCTGCTCGAAGCTCTGGTTAACAACCATTCCTCCGGCGCTTACGTAGCCGGAGGGCAAGAAGGCCAAAAACCCGGTCACGATGAGCAAAGCTGCCAGCATGACCTTTATGTATCTACCCATGTCCCACTTCTTCTTGTAACAGTTTAACTTTTCCAAAATTGTAGTTTGTAGCCTACATTTATTATATAATCACCCCTGCGCACAGTCAATCGTTTCATGGTTCCTTGTCAAATTGTGTGGAAAGAGCCACGAGAGGATACAAGCTCAAGGAGCATTTTCCTTCAGTAAACACCGATATTCCGCAGGCCATAAAATACGCCTTTTAGCATCTGGATCTCAGTGTGGCAGCCTTCGGTAAGCCATTAGTTGTCCGCTCGTGAAAGTAGTTCAGTATTGGCTTCCGTCTTCCGGTAGAACAAAGCACTCTTGTTAATATCAACAGGAAGGATATAAATCTTGCTGCTGAGCTTGGAAATATTACTTTCTCTTGACCGCTGACTTCACCGACTCTTCAATATCTCCGGCGGTCAATCCGTATCTTTGAAGCAACTCATCAGCTTTGCCTGACAAAGCATACCTGTCACCAAGGTTGACGAATTCCATAGGCACTGGTTTCTCTCTGGCTGCTGTTTGGGCAACCCGGCTGCCTAGACCACCCTGGGCTAAGTGCTCTTCAGCAACAATAATTGCGCCTGTCTCTGAGGCTGCTTTGACTACGGCTGCTTCATCCAAAGGTTTGAGGGTATGCATGTTGATCACCCGGCAATCTATACCTTGTCTTGCTAAGATATCTGCAGCCTCCAGAGCTTTAGCGACCATGATACCCATAGCTATAACAGTTGCATCCGTGCCTTGTCTCACGGTTACTGCCTTGCCTAACGTGAAGTGATAGCCTTCGGGGTAAACAATCGCTGTCTTAGGGCGACTTAGTCTAATATAGAAAGGGCCATGGTCACTTGCCGCCACTCTTATTGCCTCAGCAGCCTCTATGGCATCAGCAGGAACAACAACAGTGAAGCCGGGGAGAGCACAATACAAGGCTAAATCCTCAATGGCTTGGTGAGAGGTGCCGTCTTCACCAACGGTGATGCCTCCATGAGTGGCGACAATTTTGACATTTAGTTCTGGCTGGGAAAGGCAGAGCCTTAGCTGGTCAAAACAGCGGCACGAAGCGAAGATGGCAAAACTGCTGACGAAAACGTTTTTTCCCGAGGCAGCTAGTCCAGCCGCTATGCCGACCATGTTTTGTTCTTCCAGACCGCAGTCAAAAAAACGGTCAGGAAACTCCCGGGCAAAAAAACTGGTCATTGTTGAGGGTGATAAATCGCCGTCCAGAACAACGATGTCTTTGTTTTGCCTGCCTAGCTCTACCAGAGTTTTGCCATAGGTTTCCCGAGTAGATGCTTCAGCCATACTTACTCTAACTCCTTCAGTGCCCTTTCGGTTTCTTCCCTTGTAGGTGCCTTGCCGTGAAACGCCACATTGTTTTCCATGAAGCTAACCCCCTTGCCTTTGATGGTGCGGGCGACGATAACAGTTGGTTTGCCTTTTATCTTTTCAGCCCCTCGGCAAGCGGACAGGATTTGGTCAAGGTCATGTCCGTCTATATCAATAGTATGCCAGCCAAAGGCTTGCCACTTTTGAGTAAAAGGCTCGAGATTCATGATGTCTCGAGTCCACCCGCTAAGCTGCATGCCATTGCAGTCAACTATGGCCGTTAGGTTATCTAGTTTGAACTGGGCGGCTGAAAGAGCCGCCTCCCAAGTTTGACCCTCCTCACATTCTCCATCGCTAAGAAGAACATAGGTCCGGTAAGTTTTGGAATCCAGTCTGGCAGCCAGGGCGACGCCAATAGCAAAGGATAAACCCATACCCAAAGAACCTGCTGACATTTCTACCCCAGGGGTGAACTTACTATCAGCGTGTCCCTGGAGACGGCTATCCAACTTTCTCAAGGTTGCCAGCTCTGCCACGGGAAAGTAGCCAGTTTCAGCCAGGGCAGCGTACAAAATTGGGGCGGCATGCCCCTTGCTCAATATAAATCGGTCACGGTCTGACCACCGGGGATTTTCGGGGTTATGACGCAAAACCTTAAAATAAAGAGCAGTGATGATGTCAGCTGCTGATAGGGAGCCGCCAGGATGTCCACTGCCTGCCGTAGCTATCATGGTGATTACATGGCGGCGTAGCTTTTTAGCCATTTCCTTGAGCTCTGCCATGGACAGGTTGAATTTGTTACCTGGAGAAGCGCTTTCGGGGGATACTTCACTATGATTTGGCATTGGTCAAAGATCAAATTGTAACTCAGAACGGCTTACAATGTCTATAGTAAACAGGCTACCCTCAGACCAAAAAGGTGTATATTATATCAGGAGTGGGAGGAAGTGCTTCAATTGAGTTAAATCGCTAAGAGACTCCTGATGGTTTCTCCCCGACCTGTCAAGATAGAGCGCATTTACGCCAGCCTGTCGGGCATTGAGGAAATCAAATTGCCAGTTATCTCCCACATGGACGACCTGATTCGGCTTGACGCCCATCTCCTCACATATCCTGAGGTAAAAATCAGGGCTTTTTAATTGCCCATAATGTGAAATGGAGGAAAAAATTCGAACAAAATAAGGTTTGATATCTTGTAATAAGCAATCCAGTAGCTTCAATGGTGTGCCCGAGGCAACAATCAACTTATATTCACTGGCTAAGAAATAAAGGACCTCAGCCACCTCAGGATAATAGCCTATCTTATCCAGACAGCCTTGTATCAGTGGCTCAGAAGAATCCAAGCCAAGATAACGAAACCAGTATTCGATATCATACCACTCAAGCCTTTGGTCGCCGATTTTATCATACTCCTCATAAACACACTTCTTAGCTTGTGCAAGGTCAAGTCCTTTTCTCTGAGCATAAAGCGCAGGGATAGCCTCATGCCATATAGTCTGGCTGAAATCAGGCGTTACCACTGTTCCCTCGGCATCAAAAGAGATTAATTCAATCTGCTTCATTTGAAATACCGATATTATCATGATAAGGAGGTGAAAGTCCATTTGCCCATTCCCCTTCAACGCGCTAAAATACGCAGAATGCTAAGTGATTCAGTCACGGAGAAGCTGAGCCAGACCTTTGAGCTGGGTCCCATAAGGCCGCCTAGTGAAGCCTTTTCTTTGTTGATAAGAGCAACCAGAAATTGCCCCTGGAATAGATGCCAGTTCTGCCCCATATACAAAGGCAGTAAGTTCGAGCTGAGGTCAGTAGAGGAGGTTATAAAAGATATCGAGGCAGCTAAGGCTATCAGCGAGGGTATAAAGGAAATAGCATGGAAGACGGGCCAGGGCGACAAAGTGAGAGAGGTAGCAGCAATGCTCTCCAATCAACTTCAATATGGACAATGTGTGCATAATGTTGCCCGTTGGCTTGCGACAGGAGGCAAGTCAGCCTTCCTCCAGGATTCCAATACCTTAATCATGCGCACCCCTGAGCTAACTCAGGTGATTACCTGCCTGAGAAAAACCTTCCCCAGCTTAAATAGAGTAACTACATACGGTCGGTCCCATACGGCAGCTAGAAAGTCGTTAACGGAGTTAAAGGAACTCAAGGATGCCGGGCTAGATAGGATTCACATTGGACTGGAGACTGGCTATGACCCTTTGCTGGTTTATATGGAAAAAGGATGCACCGCTAAGAACCACATTGAGGGTGGGAAGAAGGTGAAAGAAGCAGGCATTTCCCTCTGTGAATATGTCATGCCGGGTCTGGGGGGCAAGAAAATGTCTCAAGAACACGCCCGGGAAACAGCCAGGGTGTTAAACGAAATTGACCCTGATTATATCAGGCTGCGCAGCCTCCACATCACTCCAACTATGTCATTGTGGACCAAGTTGCAAGACGGAGATTTTGAGCTGCAAACGGATGACGAAGTAGCCAAGGAAATAGGTGCTCTCATCGAAAACTTGCAAGTTACCAGCTATCTTAAGAGCGACCATACACTTAACTTGTTGATGGAGGTCGAAGGCAAAATGCCCGAGGATAAAGAAAAATGCCTCAATATCATAAATAACTATTTATCTTTGCCGGACGAGGAGAGACTCAATTTCAACTTTGGCAGCCGGGCTGGTTTATACAATAGGCTAGCTGACCTCAATGATAGCTACAAGCACGATAAAATAGAACAGGCTATAAAACGCCTCAGAGCAGAGGGTAGCAATGTTGAGGAGATGATATTCAAGCTGAAGGACAGCTTTATTTAAGAGGAGAGATCGTGGCAAAAGGATTTGTAAACCTAAATCGTTTCAAGCATGGCCGGGCCATAAAGCAGAACAGCAAACAAAAAGCCGATTTACAGGGCAGCAAAAGAATCAGAGGACGGAAGGTTAAATTTCGTGGCTAAAATAGATGAATTTACCTTTGGCTCTACAGTATTTGAAGGTAAGAAACATCGCCGGGATGTTCTGATTTTTGCCGATGGCACGGTAAGGAAGCGAAAAAGTGGTTTAGTGTGATTTCTTTGTAAAGCCTTCAACTGTGTTGATGGTATTTTCCTTTACATCCATAAATAATTTGAAAAGTTCCCTGGCCACAAGCAATAGTAGCCAGACCAGAAATGAGCCAATCATCCCTATTATAATCAGAAACCCACCTTCAATTCCGCCCATGGTAATTCCCCAAACAAGCGAACCAATAAAGCCGAGTACTAATACTATCCATGCCATGACCCTCAAAGCACTAGTCGCATATTTTATATAATAATACTGCTGTATCTTGTGTACCTCCCGCTCTCTCCGCAAAACATCATGCTTTTTCCTCCCGAACATCAGTAGCCACCTTTTTGAATGAGCTTACCGAACAAGGAAAAGATTACTGCCTTCACTCACATAACCACCTAAGGCATAAGTTTATCTCAGCGTGATTTCTTTGTAATGGTAATGCGTTCAGCCGTGTTCCTGGTGTTCTCCTCCACATCCATAAACAGGTAAAGGAGTTCCCTGGCGGTAAGCAAGAATACCCAGGCCAAGAATGAGCAAATTATTCCCCCCACAGCTATCAAAATACCAGCACTACCACTAACTCCTCCATAAACACTCGGCATCCCGATTCCTAAAAGAATCGAACCAATAACGCCAACTACCAAGACTACCCACCCCACGATTCTTAAAACCTTGGCTGCAAAGGGCAGAAAACGATACTTTTGCATCTTAATTATTCCTTTTTGAACTTAAAGTTTCTCAAACAAGATTCTATAGTTGCCTGGTTCATCAGGCACAATCACCTCATAAATTGCAGAACCTTGGACCTTACTCAAATTCGCCCTTCCCCAAACTGACGAATACAATGGCGAGTATCCCGAGAATCGCCCAGGGACCAAAGAGTGCACAGATAGACCCGGCAAGCGCCAGTCCCCAAACTTCTCTTCTCAGGGCATAAATACCACCTACTATAGCAATTACCCCCAGCATGATTGATGGAACACCAAAGGCACCCCATGCTACCCCAAAGAATGCGCCTACGATGCCCCCGACTATAGTAATTACTATACCAGTGATCACACTAATGGCTCCTGCAATAATACAGAGTATGCCCGCAGTTGTCGGCTTCCAGGTCTTTTCCTGTATTGCCCCGGTTACTTGTGCACCGCAGTTGGTACATATTTTGGTTAGGGGTGTTGTTGGAGCACCACACGCGGGGCAAAAACTGGTGCCAGCCATTGGCTTAGCTCCACAATACATACAAAATTCCGGACTCCCTGTTAACTCCTTGCCACAATTTCTACAAAACATTGCCTCTCTCCCTAAAAAACTTCCGCAGCAACAGTATGCCGCCAATAACTTCAAGAGACCCGGACTTTACTTAAATTCGCCCTTCCCCAAGGCGACGAATATAATGGCGAGTATCCCAAGAATAAACCAGGGGCCAATGAGTGCGCAGATAGACCCGGCAAGCGCCAATCCCCAAATCTTTCTTAGCAAGGCATAGATACCGCCTACTATCGCAACTACTCCCAATACAATTAACGGGGCGAAAATGGCACTCAACCATCCCATCCCAATAAACCCAGCTCCAAATCCAACTCCAATGGCAAATATCGCACCGAAAATCACCTGAAGAGCTCCTGCAATGATGGCTAATATGCCAGCAACCGTCGGCTTCCACGTTTTTTCCATTTTTTCTCTTTTTCCTCCTTTTTATTATTTTATTATTCTAAATACGATATAGTTAAAAACTCTCCTTGTCAATACCCAAAACCTCAATCACCACCAATGCAGCAGATTTGCCTGCCGTAACCAATCCCAGCGCTGCAACCACCACACCATTGCCTTGTCGCAATAGCAAATCGCCACACCCCCCAGGCAACCATTCAAAGAGAGCTTACCAGGGTATGAGCCAGCTTACGAGTGACACGCCTATCAAGAGTGGAATTAACGAGACTATCACGCCTATCCCCAAGCTAATAAGAAACATCCGCCACCATAACCCCCAAGCTAATCTCCAGGTTGGCTTTACCTCATTATCCATTTGCTTTTTCTCCTTTTTGTTTTTTCCAGGTTCCAAGCTTCTCAATTTATTGAATAGCTTCTACGGTACCTTCAATTCATTATAAGTATAGCTATTACTCGATGTCAATATAGTTAAGGGGATTGTTTATTAAATCGCTCGCGGTGAGCTTATCGAACCATGAGCAGCACCCAAGGACAGACTAGCTTGCCCTTCCACTTTGCTCAGGCAGATGGGTTACTAAATAGTCTCTTTGAAGGTTTCCAGGTAGCTTAACCAAGCTCCTTGACCATGTAAGCACCTTCCAGACCATAACCAAGCGAGCGGTAATACTCCCTGGCACCGACACCACTAAGCACCGATAATCTATCCGCCTTGAATTCCTCTCCGGCGATTCTCTCCGCCTCTCGAAGCAACTTCTCACCGAGACCGTGATGTTGAACAGCCCGCTCCAGCCTCCCTCCCAGGGGAACCTCAGGACCAAAAACGTGGAGCTCCCTAACTACCGCTCCGTCCCCATTTATTCTCAGCCTCAGCAAGCCAAACAAGGTCTCATTCTCATCCTCGTAGGAAAGGAAGACCTCCCCCCCACCCCAGGCCTCATAGTCCAGCCTGGTTAAACAGGGCTCGCCAATTGCCCAGCCATCCCTGAGGCGGTGCCCATATTCCCGACAACGAATGCAGCTACAGCGAAGTCCTATTTGCCCCATCTTCTTCCTAATAGTTCCTCTGAGCGCTAAGTCTCTGCTCCCGGCAATGATAAATTTGCTGGGAATATCCCGCATCAACCTCGAAATCCTCACATATTTGGGAATTAGAGCTTTAATAGCCATAAGCAAATCAATCATTTCTTCATCATCATAAGGCCGATAGCGATTATCTCGATACCAACTCTCAAGCTCACTCCCTCGAACTACCAGCGTAGGGTAAAGCTTGAGCCCGTCAGGTCGAAAACGCTCGTCTTCAAACAATTGCCGCGATAGCTCTAGGTCACGCTCAGGTGTTGAGCCTGGTAAACCAGGCATCCAGTGATAGTAAACCTTAAAGCCATAATCCCGTAATAGCCTGGTCGCGGAGATAACCTCAGCCACCCCATGTCCCCTCTTCGTCAGGGAGTGAACCTCATCGTCCAACGTCTGCACACCGAGCTCCACCCTGGTGGTGCCAAAATCAAGCATACTCTTTATCTCCTCTTCCCCACAGAAGTCAGGCCTGGTCTCGATGCACAATCCCACGCAGCGATGCTCAGCATTTTCATTCAATTTCCTGGCTTCCTCTAAACTGCCAGAGGGGACGTCGTTCAGAGCATCATAGCAATCCTTAACAAAACGATATTGATAGTCATGGGGGTAAGACAGAAAGGTACCCCCCATGATGATAAGCTCTACCTTATCCTGGGCATGTCCCATTTCAGCCAACGTCTTGAGCCTGACCTCCACCTGCTTTTTGGCATCAAAGCCACAACTTCGAGCTCGAAGTACCGCTGGAGACTCCACAGTATAGCTCTTGGGTGCCTCAGGAGAAGTGGGGCAATAAACACATTTGCCGGGGCAAGGAAATGGCTTGGCCATAACTGCCACCGGGGTTACTCCAGAGATAGTTCGAGATGCTTTCTTCATGCCATCTCCATATCATTTAAAGTCTTTCCCCTAATGAGATTGCTTCGTCCCGATAAATCGGGACTCGCAATGACAGGGTGGAGTCATTATTCTCCCCTACAAGTCAGGGCGAATAATCTCCTTCTTACTAACGAAGAGATTCTTCATTCCGCTTTGCTCAATTCAGAATGACAACAAGAGACTAGCGACCATGAGCATTTCACCTTAATATGCTAAAGTTTAGCAGAGTGTACCTATGACCACAAATAGAGAGGTTTTCGACCAAATAGCTGAAAGCTGGTATCGGGTGAGGCATTGGCCTTTATTAAAAGAAGAGCTAGAGGAGCTGGCGGCAAGATGGCAAAGCGGAAAGCTGCTAAATGTAGGCTGCGCTCACGGACCAGACTTCTTGTCTTTCAGCCAGGGCTTTGAACTCTGGGGGGTAGATTCTTCCCCAGCCATGCTCAAGCAAGCCCGGAGATATTCTGTCAAGTTTAAACTTTATGTCAACTTAATGGCTGCTGACGCCCTATTCCTGCCCTTCCCCAATAATACCTTCGACTGGGCAATATCAGTGGCCACTTACCACCACATTAAAGGCAGAGAGGAAAGGGAAAAAGCATTTGTAGAATTAAAGCGGGTATTAAAACCCGGGGGCGAGGCCTTCTTAACCGTGTGGAACCATGGACAACCAGGGTTCTGGTTCAAATCCAAAGAGCAACAAGTCCCCTGGAGGCTAAAAGAAAAAACAATTTACCGCTACTATCACCTCTTCTCTTATGGCGAGCTAAGAAAGCTATTAGTCGAAACTGGCTGGGAGATCATCACTATATCACCGGAGAAGTCTTACCATTTCCCGATAAGGAACTTCTCACGCAATATATGTGTCCTGGTAAAGAAACAGACCATCCCTCGAGTACCAGCGGTGTAACGCTTTAGCCTCGCCCTGCAGTCTTTAGACCCGCAGCTACGGACCAGTTAGCTCACTAGCTGAATCTTGACCTATCTCCACCCCTTCGGGAAATCCAGCCTTGATAAGGCCAATGAAAACCTCCACCAACTTAGGGTCAAACTGAATCCCAGCACCTTGCCTAAACTCTTTTACAACTTCTTCATGAGGCAAGGCAGGACGGTGAGGACGGGCAGAAGTCATGGCCTCAAAGCTATCAGCTATGGCGAGGATGCGAGCTTCCAGGGGAATTTCTTCGCCCTTCAGCCCTTCAGGATAACCTTTACCATCCCACCTCTCATGGTGATGTAAAATGCTACTTACACAGGGAACCAGATTGGGTATGTTACTGACGATATTTGCCCCCAACCTGGGATGATCCTTAATCGCCTCCCAATTTTCTCCATTAAACTTCCCTTTTTTGTTAAGCACCTTATCGGGAATGCCAATTTTGCCAATGTCGTGAAGCAAAGCAGCAGTGCTTACCTTAGACACCTCTTCAGGTGATAGTCCAATCGCTTCCGCTAAAGCCACGGCATAAGTGTTAACTTTCTTAGAATGACCATAGATATATGGATCTTTAGCCTCCACCGCCGAGACCAAGGCGTAAACAGAACTCAAACCATCACGCTTGGCATAAATCCCATGAATCCCTCCATCATCCAGCGGCTCGGATAAAATTTTGGAGGAAAGGAAGATGCGATTACCTCCAGTTCGTTTAGCATAATAAAGAGCATTATCAGCCATGTCAATAAGTTCATCCGCTACCACTCCATCTGCAGGATAGCTAGCCAAACCAATACTGCAAGTCACAGTAATTGCCTTCTTCCCTATCTTCCCGGCAATCTGTTCCCGAACTCGCTCAGCTACGACATAGGCATCATCCCTAGCTGTCTCGGGCAAAATGACAACAAATTCATCGCCGCCGTAGCGGAAAGCCTGATCAACATTCCTGACAGAGCTTTTAATAATTTTCCCTACCTGGCTCAGAAGTATGTCCCCGGCGGGATGCCCATGTGCATCGTTATAGGCCTTAAAGTTATCCAGATCAAACATGAATACAGAGAACACATCGCCATAACGAGAATGCCGGGAAACCTCCTCTTTGAGTCGCTCTTCAAAATGACGTCGATTAAATAGTCCGGTAAGTTCATCAATACGAGACTTTTGTTCCACCCGGGCATAAAGCTGCGCATTCTCAACTGGCGCAGCAATCTGCAAAGCCACTTTTTCCAGAAGTTTTATTTGCCTGCTACTATAAGCGTTAGGTTTGCGGCTGGCCAAAATCAGGCTGCCAATAGTACGGTCTGTGACATTCAAGGGCAGGTAAACAACAGAACGAATCCCTTGCTTCAAATGACTTTCCCATGTCCAGAATCTGTGGTGTCGTTTCAGATCAGGTTCATATACGGCTTGTCTATCCCCGCATGCACACTCCGTAGCCGTCCCTTCAAGCGGTATTCTCTCATCCTGCTGCCAAGCAGAACCTATGGCGCTGGATAGAGCCAGAAAATAAAGCTCGCTTCCATCAATTAAAGCAATTGTTGCCCAATCAATATCCACCACTTTCTTTAATTCCTGGGCGAAAGCTTCAAATATCATCTGAATGCTCATGCTGGAGGTTATGATTGCGGTTAAACGGTTAACCAGAGTTGTTTCTTCATCTTGTTCCTTCAATCGCTCATGGGAATACTCTTTTGCCATGCTCGCTGCCACCTGGGCAGTGATAAACTCCAGTAAATCAATATCCTCAACTGCGTAAAGCTTCCCATCTCGCCTCTCGCTTATTGCCAGAACAGCCACAAGTTTCCCCTCGTTCATTAAGGGAACGAATATATCTACCCCTGCCGATCGAATCTCCTCTCTCTCCTCTTCCCATATAGATTGGAATTCAGGAAAGATAGCGAGATTCCTTTCCGGTAATATGGTGCTTTCGTGCTCCAGCCAGGTCACAACTGGACTATCTACCCTTAATGTCAACTCCCCCATAGGATTATCCTCCACAGGAGGATAGGTAAATCGGGCGCTAAAACCTTCGTTTTCAGCCTCGGGCAAAAGCAGACAAGCTCTCCGGCAGTCAAGGGACTGAGCAAGCAGGGATATGAATTCGCTGCCCAACTGCTCCAGGGTAGGAACATCGTGTATCCTTGTGATAAATTGAGATAACTGTCTGCGATAAGCGTATCTTGCCCCGATAAAGGCTTCCTCCACCTTCCTTTGCCAGAGGTCACGTACCTTATGAACAAGAAACAGGATGGCTGGAATTCCCAGACCGATGGCTACCGCTAAAGAGGCAAAGTTAAGCTCAAAGCCGATGAGCCGGTAAGCGAGCATAAAAAATAGTAACACCATGCCAACACTACCACCATAGAGGACTACGTATATCAGGGCTTGGCGAAATACAACCCCGATATCAAGCAAACGGTGGGTCACAACAGCATAGGTTAAGACACAGGCAACGACAAGGTTGCCAAGATGGCCCACTGGAAATTCGCCTCCTCGGGGAATGGAAATAGAAAGGAAAACCACTATAATAACAACAGCAGCAAATAAATAAACAATCTGATTACGCTCCGCCGGGTTGGGCGATAGCCTGTACTTTTGTGTCAAAGAATATATATCCTTGACACCTGCTGTTACAAGGAAAAGGGAAAACACAGCAATAGTCCAGGGACCATGGTCAACGCTGATGCCACTGGCAATGACTTCAATGTTCTGGGGGATATAACCCAATACTGCCAGGGTAATTGTGCCTACTAAGAATATATAAGCCCATGGTATCTTGATGCGTTCAGACCGGTAAAAAGAGGAGACAAAGTAGTGAAGTTGAATTAACATCCAGATAGCGGCACAGGGGGTAACCTTAGCTATCATCTGTGGTGCAAAAAGACCGCTGCGGAATAAACAGCCGCTGAGGCTCCACAGCATAGCAGAGATTAGGAAGAGGAGAAAAAGACTGTGCCTTCGTTGCCAAGGCCGGTTAGATAGCAAAATAACAAATAAGGGGATATAAGCAATCGTGGCAATTAAGGGAATTAAGACATCGATACCCACAATATCACCTTTGTATAGTCAAACACATAAATCCCGACACAATTTCACCTGTCATTCCAAGCCCCTCTCCGATGTCATTGCGAGCACCTGAAAAGTGCGTGGCAATCCCATACCCTCCACGGGACTGCTTCGTCCCGATAAATCGGGGCTTGCAATGACAGCTGTATCACCATTTCTGTAAATCACTTTCATACAAAGCTATTATTGACATAAATTTGGAAACTGTCAAGAATGACTATGGTAATCCCCCAAAGGTACAGGTGTTCTCATTCATATGCTCTCCCAGTATAAGGTGAGCTTGAAGGTTTGTCTATGTCATTCTTCGCCCCGACAAGTCGGGGCGAAGAATCTGCGAAGGGCTTAGAACGATAAACGGAAAGGCGAGGCTAAAACCTCGCCCCCCTTTGTCCTGGCAGGGCATTCTGCTTTTCTCTAAAATATGCTACTCTCATGTAGCAGCCGCGCGTTCGGCTTCGGTTACCAGCGCAGCCTCCACCACCACCCTGGGAACTCCCAGCAGGGAAAGCACCTTATCCGAAGGGTTAATATGCGGCGGCTTGATGGCGCCTAAATCGGCGCCTTCAGCCTGACGTTGAGATATATATCTGGCAAAAGCGCCTTGAGGGAGAAATGTAACTCTTATAGGCTTCATGCCAAGCATAGTCTCCGGAGCACCATAGGCGCTATACTGATTATAGTGATATACGCTGTCCAGCTTTTGCAGTTCGCTATAGACTGTGGCCGCTACAGCTTCTTCGCTGGCAACATAACTATCTCCGAGTTCCAGATAGAGATGCAGTATTGTTCTATCTCCGATTGTTTCCTTACGCGCCGTCCAATCTTTATAAGGAATGCCGCTGTTTTCAATCGCTTCCCAAATCAACTTTTCTGTAAGGCGCCCAAATCCGGAAATATCGATACGGTCATCAGCCCGGCTATGAAATATCATTTGCGGGATATCAATGTTCAACTTCTCGTTTCGCAGCGAAGTTATTTTTATTATATCGCCAATCCTGTACCTGACAAAGACCCCACCATGAAAGTTGGTAAGGACTATTTCATAATTCTCACCAGCCTTTACCTCGTCCAGCAAGACAGTCTTCGGTTGATAAGAATGGTCTAATTGCCATTTGAAGTACTCCTTTTCGGGAATGAACTCAAAGAAGTTGAGATTGGGAATAAAAGTCATGCCTTCATAGTCCCAGGTTTGTAGAGCACAATGGCCTCCTTCACAACTGGCGTAATGCTCCAGAGGGCATCTGCCCCATAATTCTTCCACTCTTTTCTTGAAAATTGTGGCATCGCTGCCACCACATATGATCCCTCGCACTGTCCACAGGTCTTTGGGTAACAACGAGCGGCGAGCCAGCTTGCTCTTAACCAGCCCTCTGGTTACCCGAAACAACGCTCTGGGATGGGCTAATAAAAAGCGGATGTTTATACTTCCCGCTCGCCTCTTAATTTGCTCTCCTGCATAGATTAATGCCGAAGCTAGGCCACCGAAACCGTCAAGGCCTCGGTATAGGGCTTCCTCGAAGCCAAGCTTTATGCACTGAGCAAAAGGTAATTCTCCTCCACGGGAGGGCAATAAGTCGCAGTTGATTGTTTGTTTTGTTATGTAAGCTAAAAAACCCGTCCCATACTCTGGAGGTCCTAAAGTTTGCAGCAACTTCAAATGTTCCTTAAACCCGGAGAAATCACATTTATCATTACAGCCGGAGAAAATAATCTCGGCTGCCAGTACTGTTTCCATCTCACGAACAAAGCCCACTGAAAGAGGTACCCATTTAACATAGGATTTTTCAGATGTACCTGAAGTTCTCACCCACCTGACGACCCTGGCTGGTAACACATCCTCCCTTTTTTCTATGAGTTCAGGACAATAATCAGTATAGGTAGTTAACGGCACCTGTTCCCGGAATTCCTCCACAGTGGTAGGCATGGCACCCCGCATCACCTTCCTGCCCAGCTCGCAGTTCTTTAATAGCTCGATTTGCTCCAGAAGCAGGTTCTTCTGGACAGCCATAATTTGCTCGAGGCCGAGGTCAATAAAGCCACAGCACATCTGCCATAGCTCTTCTCTTCTGCCCTGCCGCAATAATTCAATCGGCCTTGTCATGGCGGACTAATTTTTATGTCGTCTTGAGCTTGACAGCTCACCGAGTAGCCGCACGTTCGGCTTCAGTTACCGGCGCAGCCTCCACTTCAACCTTGGGAGCTCCCAGCAAAGAAAGTACTTCGTCAGGGGGGTTAACATGCGGTGGCTTCAGGTGACCTAAATCGGCACCCTCAGCTTGCCATTGAGCTATATAACGGGAAAAGGCGCCTTGAGGAAGCAAGGTAACCTCTACAGGCTTTAAGTCAAGCGCAGTTTCCATATCGCCAATAAAGTTATAAAGGTTGCAACGATGTTTCCTGTCCAATTTTTTAAATTGCTCGCGTATTGCTGCTGCCAAGCTTTTCTCACTGGCAATATAACCGTCTCCAAGTTCAAGATAGAAATGCAGCACCGGTTTATCATTGATTATTTCCTTGCTTGCTACCCAATCAACATAAGGAACGCCAGTATTTTCCATCGCTTGCCGAATTACTTTCTCTGTCAGCCGACCAAGAGAAGCAACGTCAACGAAGTCGTCAGCGCGGCTATGGAATACCATCTGAGGAATATCAATATTGAGTTTTTCATTCCGTAATGAGGTTATCCTTACCATATCGCCAATTCTACACCTGGTCAGAATGCCACCATGAAGGTTGGTGATGACTATCTCATAATTCTCACCGGCTTTTACTTCGTCCATCAAAATGGTCTTCGGCTGGTAAGTATGGTCCAGTTGCCATTTAAACCATTCCCTCTCGGGAATAAACTCGAAAAAGTTGAGGTTGGGGATAAAAGTCATGCCTTCGTGGTCCCAGGTCTGGGTGGCATAGATACCACCCTCAGTGCCAACATATATCTCTAAAACTTCCTTCCCCCATAGTTCCTCTACACTCTTTGCGAAGGTAGCACTGTCTGCACCACCACCAATAATCGCTTTGAGTGGCCAAATGTCCTTGGGAAGCATAGGGCGTCCAGCTAGCTTACTCTTGATCAACCCCTTCATCAACCGGGCAGACGCTTTGGGATGAGACAATAGGAAATGGGCATCGACATCCCTCATTCTTTGTTTGAACACCTCACCGACATAGGCTAAGACAGAAGGTACACCACCAAGAGCATCAAGTCCCTCAGACAAAGCCTCCTTGAAACCAGTTTCCATCTTCTCTTGAAATGCCATTTCCGCTCCACTACAAGGGAAGATATCACAGTCGAGTGCTTGCTGAGTCAGATATGCCACGATGCCTGACCCATAGTCGGGGGTTCCCATGGTGGCTAAAAGCCTCAAATGACCTTTGACTAAAAAGGCGCCTTGACGGTTGCAAGAAGCCAAAAGCGCAACACCACCAGCCAGCCGCTCAAATTCATACAAGAACCTCTCAGATAAAGGCACCCATTTGAAGTTATACTCGCCAATCCTGGCTACAGTATGAACCCACATAGCAGGCTTGGTCGGCAACACGTCTTCCCTCTTTTCCATAAGCTCAGGTAGGTAATCAGCGTAGGTGGTCAAAGGGACCTGTTCCCGGAACTCTTCCACCGTCTCAGGCATGGCGCCACGCATCATTCTCCTGCCCAGTTCACTGTTCTTTAATAGCTCAATTTGCTCCAGAAGCAGCCTCTTCTGGATATCCATAAACTGCTCCAGGCTGAGGTAAATAAAGCCGCAGCACATCTGCCATAGCTCCTCTTTCCTCTCCTCACGCAGTAAATCAAGCGGCGTTGTCATAGCTATACCTCCAGATTTCCTCCGTGTCATTCAGAATGACAAAGGGGACTTCATTATCCTGAAGATAGTATGACAGGGCTAGGAATAGCTTGGGAAGAGATTATGTTCTAGAAGATAGTTCTATTTGAAGCTGTGGAAGATGTGATTGTGGAGGAAAATGCGAGGAAAGAAAGTCAGGAGCTTTTTACCTTTGCCGAGCCACCTAAACTTTGCAGTTTCTGGGCTAATTGCTCGAATTCGCTATCGCCAGGTTGCTTGCCTAGCTCCAACCCATAGCTGATAAAGAATTCCAGGAAATTGCGCAATAACTCTTTCGTTCCTTCCTGAAACTGGTGAAATTCTTCTCGGGTTACGCCGTCTCGCTTTTTACTTTCTTCCTTCTCATTCAACTGAGTCTCAATAAGAAAGTCGATGAACTCAGACCGGCCCATATCACCCCGATTGCCGTCCACCTTTTTCACCAGCTCGGCATCTACTATTAGCATTCTTTTTTCAGACATATACCGCTCCTATCATGCTTAACACTCCTCAGATTTTATTTTTTATGTTAAATAAGGGGTGGCCTCACACTACTTCCAGGCACCCCTTTATAGCCCCACACCATCCGAGCTTCAAGCTCCATTGCCATTATTATGACCATTTCGGAACTCGAGTACTTCAATTATGTAGTTTATATTTTTGAGCAGCTCTCCTCCTTTATCCGTCACCTGATAGGTAACTGAGGGATTTCCCAACTTCACTTTGTTAATGAACCCGTGACTCAAGAGGAAACCGAGATACTTCTGTATCTGGGCATAGCTCATATTGGCGCTATACATAATCTCCGTTTTCCCAGCGCCATTTTCCCCAACTTTGAGCATATCAGCTATTATCTCTATATTAGACCTTCGCCGATTCATTACACCGTCCCACTACGTATTACTTTTGGCCTGTTACTATTATACTACCTCATTGACACTTGTCAACCCCCCAAATGCTTGGCAGTGGGTTGGTGATATAATATTGACTATTGACACTAAAGGGATTACATTATACGATAAATCACCCGAGTTAAATCTGGATAACCAAGAGGGTGTTTAAATTAAAGATGTAAAAGCTTCATCAGGAGGTAACTGATGGATAAGATCAAAGTGATGGTAATTGATGAGCAAGCACTTTTCAGAGCCGGGGTGCGTCAGACACTATCTAACCAATCTGACCTGGAGATATCGGAATGCGATCCAAATCAGAATGTACTCGAGCTAATTGAAGCTAATCTCCCTGATGTTGCTTTACTTGGCTCTGACCTGGCTAGCCACAGCGGGATTGAGATGGGTAGAAAAATTGCCCAATACTACCCCAATACTAAAGTTATAGTGCTAAGCCCTGACCCTGATGACGAGGAGCTTTTTGAGGTTATTAAGACTGCAGCCGCAGCCTGCTTGAGTAAGAGAGCCACTGCCGAAGAGCTGGCCAGCACTATAAGACGAGCCCACAGCGGTGAATACCCCATAAATGAAAGCTTGATGACTAGACCCAGGGTTGCCAGGCACGTACTAAACCAATTTCGTGGTTTGACGGAAACCATGGAAGGCGTAGCCGCTCCTCTCACCAAAAGGGAAACGCAGATTCTAACCTACGTTGCTGAGGGCAACTCAAATAAAGAAATCGCCCATATCTTGTCAATCAGCGAGCAAACAATTAAGAATCATGTCAGCGCTATCCTTCGTAAGCTAAATGCTAATGATAGGGCCCACGCTGTTGCTCTCGCCCTGCACAGCGGCTGGATTTCACCAGAAGCAAAACCACGAAGGGTATCAGAAAATTTTGATGAAATCTAAACGCCGCTTTACAGGCAATTATAGTGATTCACAAAAACAGTGACACAAAAGTCATTGTGAGACATCTCCTTCTGTCATTACGAGGCAACCCTTTCTGTTATTGCCAAGCTGAAGTCCTTGCGGGTCTTTAGACCCACAGGGCGAGGCTAAAGCATCGCCCCTCCGGAAAATAACAACTGACATCCCCCAAAAGTCCTATTGACAAACTAGTAGGATATGCTAAATTGTATTTAGGTTTGGGGGGAAGGAGATTATTACGCTCTTGCTTGGCTTGGGTTAGGACATAGTGAACAACCTTGACTCTAGCCAAGGGGCGAATTACACTTCACCCAAATTATTGAAAAATGAAAACAGATGAGAAAGTGCGTCAGACGGAAACCGGTCCGGAGCTAAGGACCCAGATTAAAGGGTATCTGGAGCAGCAGGGGCATGAAGTAACCGAGGAAGCCAAGCTTCTCGGGAAGTCTGGGATTGAGCATAGCTTTGATATGCTGGCTCAAAAAGACGATGGTTTTACTGACTACACTATTGCTATCAACATTGCTGCTGGTGGTGATAAAGAGAGCGAAGTGGACACTATTTTCAATTTTGCTAATAAAGCTTACGATTGCGGCATCATTGACAGGCTTATTATTGCCGTCCCTACACTCAGTCAGGAAGCGAAACAATTGGCTCACAAACAGCGAATAAAGGTTATCAATGGAGAACTAACTGATAAACTATTAACATGGAAACCCACGCAACCAGTTAAGCCCAGGGAGCCGGTTAAGTTCGAGACAAAGGAGCAACTGCTCAAATCTTTAGTCGACCTGGGCTATATCGTAAAGGAGAAAGCCAAAGTCAAAGGCAAGTCGGGAGTTGAATATACCTTTGATATCCTGGCTCATACTGACAACGGTCAGGTTGGTCATATCTTGGGTATAGATTTCCTGAATGGAGAGAAAGAAGTGAGCCTGGAACAGGTAATCTTATTTGACACTAAAGCCTACGATGCTGAAACTGACAGCAAAGTCATTGTCGTATCCCCAGGAATTAGCTCTGAAGCAAAACAATTTGCCCAGCACCAGGGGATAAGAGTCTTTGTGTTGAATCAAAACCCGGTTTCTGAACCTGTGACCGAAGAAATGCCTGGCCAGCCAGAGGAGAAGCCAGCCAAATCAGATAAGCCTCGAACCAAGCTACTGAAGCAGATGCCCCAGCCTGAGGCATTACAGTTGATTCCCGAGGTGATGGCCAGAAGGAATAATACCATACCCTTGACTATATCTGGTAAGACACTGGAAGTGGCTATGGCGGACCCGACCGATATCTTTGCCCTGGAGGCTCTTGCCGCCCAGAGCCGAATGAGGATTAAGCCTGTGGCTGCCACTATCCAGGAAATCAGGGACGCTATTGACTTCAATTATAAGTCCTTTGGCGAAATCGAAGAGCAGATTTCTCGTATCTCCATCCCAGCTGAAGAAACTGATGAGAAGCTTGTCCTTCGTGCTGCTACTGATACTCCGCTGGTTCAAGCTCTCAACCTCATAGTTGAAGAGGCAATCAAAGCCCGAGCATCTGACATTCACATTGAGCCACAAGAAGATAGAGTGCGAATACGCTACCGTATAGATGGCACTCTTCAAGATACGATGTCTCTACCTATAAGTGTGCATCGAGCACTCATTTCACGTATCAAAATCCTGGCTGAATTGAACATCGCTGACCATTTTCGTCCTCAAGATGGTCAATTCTCCACCAATGCTAAAGGGCGAGATATAGATATCAGAGTTGCTACCGCTCCCACTGTTTGGGGGGAGAGGTCAACCCTGCGACTTCTGGATAAGTCACTGGCTACTCTGGGGTTATCGGAACTCGGTCTACTCCCTGATAGCCTGGCAAAGTTCGAAGATATGCTCAAGGTTCCCTATGGTATGATTCTGGTTAGCGGTCCCACCGGAGCCGGCAAAACTACCACTCTATATGCCTCAATCAATTCCCTAGATACACAGGGGAGAAACATCATTACTGTTGAAGACCCTGCCGAATACCGATTTAAGGATATTAACCAGATTCAGGTTAACCCACAGGCGGGCATTACCTTTGCCAGTGGCTTGAGGTCCATACTGCGTCTTGACCCCGATGTAATATTGATCGGCGAGATACGTGATGCCGAGACAGCTGGCATAGCTACTCAGGCAGCCTTAACCGGACACCTGGTGCTGACTTCTATCCACGCTAATGATGTTGCCGGTGTGCTCACCCGTCTAGTTGACATGAAAGTAGAGCCTTTCCTGGTAGCCTCAGCAGTTATTGGTGTTGTTGCCCAGCGGATGGTACGCCGCGTCTGCCCTGATTGTAGTCGCCTTATTGAGGCCCCCGTGGTCGAGCAGATAGCTTATGAAAAGGAAATGGGCGAGAAGCAGATAAAGTTCCTCTATGGTACCGGCTGTAAGTCCTGCGTCTATACCGGTTACCTGAGGCGTACCGGGATCTTTGAGATTCTAACTATGAGCGACGCCATCAGAATAATGGTCTGTAACCGAGACAACAGTAGTACCATCCGAGCTCAGGCCTTTAAAGAGGGTATGATATCTATGATGAGCGATGGTATGCGTAAGGTAAAGGAAGGCATTACCACCCCCTTTGAGGTGCTGCGTAATACCTACATTACAACTTAGCCGCTTGGAGGTTTGTAGATGGATTTCGTTTATACGGCTTATACTGAAGATAAAAAATTGGTCAAGGGCAAGGTTTCCTCTATCAGCGAAGAGGCGGCAGCCGAGTTGTTGAGCTATGGCGGCTATCGGGTTATTAACCTTAAGAAGGTCGTTCCCTTGTTTGATAAGGAAAAGCTACTATCCCGCTTTTCTCGGATAAAGCCGCCGGAAATAGTCATGTTTTCCCGCCAGCTAGCGTTACTCCTGGAATCCGGCACCGATATTGTTACTTCTCTAGACTTATTACAAGACCAGCTAGCTAACCAAACCTTGAAAGGAATAATTAGTGAGGTAGCCTCAGATATTCGCGGTGGTAGCCCACTATCAAAGGCTCTAATCAAGCACCCTCGGGCTTTTTCTCCAATGTACTCACAAGCAATAGCTGCTGGTGAAGAAGGTGGTAACCTGGAGGTGGTGCTGAGGCAAATGGCCGATTATCTGGAGAGGGGAGCCACTACCGAGAAGAAGATAAAAGGTGCCCTTACCTATCCCTTCCTGGTGGTTCTTGTAGCTGTTATTGTGGTAGCGATACTGATTACCTTTGTTTTCCCCTCCTTTATCAGCTTTTATGCTGAAATTGGAGCTGGTCTGCCTCTGCCCACCAGAATACTTATCGGCATTACCGATTGGGCTAGCCATTATGGACTTTATCTTATAATCGTGATTTTAGCTGTCGTCGGTATCATCTATGCCTATATCAAGACCCCAGCCGGGAAATACCGTTGGCACAAAATGATGCTTCGTTTGCCTGTAATCGGGCGTATTGTCCGACTTAGTGAGCTGTCTCGATGTTGCCGCACTATGTCATTGTTAATCAGAGTTGGCTTACCCCTACCGGAAGTCCTGGCAGCAACCGTCCGCGGTACTACCAATAAGGTTGTAGAGGAGAGTCTGACCGAGGTTCAGCAAGCGTTAATCAGAGGTGAAGGTCTGGCCCAACCTATGACCAAGAGGGACCTTTTCTTGCCTTTGATGACGCAGATGGTGAGAGTTGGTGAGGAAACCGGTAATCTCGAGAACACACTAGTTACTGTAGCCGAAAGCTTTGAGACCGAGGCTAATGATAAGACCAATGCGGCTATAGGGCTTATTCAGCCAGTGATAACGGTGTTTCTCGGTTTAGTGGTTGGTTTTGTTGTCTTAGCTATGTTGTCAGCTATGTATTCCGTCTATGGTCAACTAAATATCTAGGTGATGGTTATCAACAGGCAGAATAAGAACTCAAAAATCAAAGGTCAAAAATCAAAATGACAAATCAAAAATCAAATTTTTCGCGAGGCGTGAATCCCGATAAATCGGGACGAAGCAATCTCAGTGGGACAGGGGGATTGCCGAGAGCATTTTTAGGAAGATGAAAAAACTAATACTGAATAGCCGGGTAAGGAAGGCCTTTCAAGGCCGCTCCCGGGGGTTCACTCTGATTGACGTGCTGATAGCCATAGCTCTCTCCGGTATAATTGTTATCGCCTTCCTGAGCGCCCTATCCAACGCCTCCA